>JRHI01000335.1_pt1 | contig 53593 bp, 46 predicted proteins | sample 215371 | NCBI WGS metagenome assembly JRHI01 (sample SAMN02929681, study PRJNA255918) | sediment metagenome | biome: cave system; feature: Ice Cave; material: Sediment; isolation source: sediment from deep within a dark volcanic ice cave with no known source of... ...
ACCACAAGGGTCCCCACTCCACTCCACCCAGCCCCCGTCCCTACTGTCCGTAAAAAAGCGACGCGCACCCAGTTTCTCACGAAAAGTGAAGCACCATATTGAACGATTCAGTTCCCACACGATTCGTCGTTTTCCCCATCGACACAAAACCCATCCTCTCATACAACCGCCTAGCCGGATTATCTATCCGCACACTCAACACCACCGCTGTGTAGTGCTCTTTAGCAGCCGCAAGCACATGCGTGAGCAATTGCGTTCCCACGCCCCTACCAACATACTCAGGCAAAACAGCAATTGCCAATTCGGGAGTGACATCATCCACATAACTTGCCGTTTTCTCATCCCCAAGCAGCACCCGCATCCAAGCAGCACCTATCGGCTGACCACTCTCCACATCAAGAGCGATACTACCCACATCTCTCTCGCGGCCCCAATCCTTCACATAGCGCACCAAACCAGGATTCCCCTTAGCCGCGTCAAGCGATGTCTCACCCTCCTCCTCCACATGAGCAGCGTAATACAACATCTTCCACAGAAATGGCTCATCCTCTTTCACAGCCGCTCGGATGACACAATTCACGTCTTCCTCCATACGCCTCTTACTCGGACCAGCGCGTTTTTGGCACTGCCAGCAGTTCATCGTCCACGTACAACGCATCTACGCGCTCATTGTAAAAGCACAGCAGCTTGGTAATCGGGAAGCATGCGGGTAGCGGCTCCTGATAACTCCACACAACATCCTTGAAGACGTGCCCACCAATCCTGACAGACCAATAAGACGCCTGCCCCTTATATGGACAATGGCTAACAGTCTGAGTTGGCTCCAGCAGCTCCATACGCACATCCTGCCCAGGAATGTAGTAGCGAGTCGGCAAACCTGTTTCGAGCAAGAGCATCGGACACTGAGTGTCAGCTATAGTCACGCCGCCCAACACGACACGCACATGCCGTGTACTCGGCAACACATTCACCCCTTTGTAGGGATCGCGTGCATGCGCAAAGACCCGCTCCTCCTCTTCATACCAAGCATCCATCTGTTCCCAATAAAAGGCCCCATAACCTGCAAGATTCGGCCCATTGGGTAGCGGGTTCGGATAACTCCAAGCCGCGTTCTCTGCCACACGGTCGCCCACGCGCACCGTCCAGTACGAAGCTTCCCCCTTCAACGGAGAGGGCGTGTGATGCTCAGTCGCCTCCAAGAGGTCCATACGCACATCTGCCATAGGGAAATAGAAGACAGGCAACCGCCCAAATTCATGCAACAACATCACATGTTTACTATCCGCAACCGTTCCATCAGCAAGCATCACACGCACACGCCGCCGACTATCCTCCCAGCGAAACCCCTCACTAAACGAAGGTGAAGCCAATGGACCCATAAATATATCCTCAAGCGCCGCTGTCATCCAATTTCTCCTTTCACGATTTCCCATCTGAAATTTCGTCTGTGTCCCATATCATAACACAACCATCAGCTATTGATAGAGTGAATGCATCGCTCACGATCATTCTCGTAGTATAATGACGCTGAGCGGGATTATCTTTCACACAACACGCAGAAAGCGAGACCAACCATGAGCCAGCAGCCCGAAACGACAACACCTACGCAGAACGGGCACACGTCGCGTCGTTTCTTCGCCAACTATTACGAGCGCACATCGAATAGCGAAGGAGAAAAGACCTTTCTAACTCCCTTGCGCAAGGAAGTGACAGAGCTGGCACACGGGCGTGTGCTAGAAATCGGAGCTGGCAACGGACTCAACTTCGCCTTTTACCCTCCTGACGAGGTCGAGCGCGTAGACGCAATTGAGCCAGATAGCGTAATGCTAGGATATGCTCGCCAACGAGCAGCAGAGGCTCGCGTGCCCATCGACCTCATCCAAGCACCTGTGGAGAACCTGCCCTTCGCCGACGAGAGCTTCGACAGCGTTGTCGTCACATTAGTCTTCTGCTCCGTCAGCGATCCACAACGTGGGCTGAGCGAAGTGCAGCGCGTCCTCAAGCCAGGCGGTGCGTTACTGATGGTCGAACATGTACGTGCACATGGAGCCATTGCCGCCACCATGCAGCATCTCATCACCCCCATAACACGGCTAGTAGCTGGCAACTGTCATTGGAATCGCAACACCGAACAAACTGTAATCGAGGCAGGCTTCAATATAGAGCAGAGGCGCGATCTCGCATGGTTCCTGCTACCATTCGTCGTGCTGCATGCAGTGAAGTAGTTGCAATCGCACCTGCGACACAAAGCATTAGTGACGAAACATGACGTAATGGAGCTTGTAGAGTGGCTATAACTATTGTCTCTTTACCTGTAGCCTCCTATTAAGAGGAAAAATGACACCTGACTTTATTGCTATCGGTCGCTTTTCTCACACGGATGAGCCGAGTATGCAGGCTCGTTTATACTCCTTACTATCATGATGATACAAGGAAATGGGACATAGGGCATTAAATTGATGTCCTAATAGAACAGCCAGAGCAACCGGAATGGCAGCGAAGAGGTGGATATGCGTTACTCCTTGACCATACAATGTCCTCAGTTCTTTCCCAATGTAGCGGGCGATTGCCAGAGCGTGATCAGCATCTTTCACGCCATCATAAGGATCTGGACCACCAAGTAGATCGTAGCGAATGTGATGACCATATGAAATCTTGGCTTCACGCAAATAGTTTATCGATGCAGGTGCTGTATGGTTACTCAGTGCAATTTCTACCACAGCAACATGTCTATCACCACTTTCATCATAGGGTGTAGCGAGCAGTGATGGTGAAGCAGCAGGTGTTCCTGCCGTACTCCACGTACCTTTTTTGCTTTCCGGCAGTAAGTTAAAGCTTGAGGTGTATGGAAAGATGTAACCAAGCGCAAAGGCTACAGGCAGGATGGCTTGCATTGCTATATGGAGATTATGATTTGTATGTTTCTCACCAAGTGCGCTTTTCACGTCCAGCAGCGCGGGAAATAGCATGTCCCGCCATTCTTCAATGGACGGCACCCTCTCTCTATCTCGGAACAAATCCCACCAGTCCAGATCGAGGTCAAGGGTAGAAGTAGATGGTCTGTTGTCAAATGTGCAAAGGCGTATCCAAGGTGAATAGTTGCTATCAGCCTGGACCCGGCGTAAACGCAAAGCCAGAGTTGCCTTCAGCGCTCGCGCCGCAATGGCTCTCAGCTTCTCATGAAGCTCTTTCTCCGTATCAATAGTAATGGTATCTGGCAGTTGCTCCGCCTTGAAATAGGTCAGAGAAGGGTAGCTACGAACAGCACATTCGTGTTGTAACTCAGGAAGGGTGACTCTATGCATGATAGGAATGATGTTGAAAAGGGGGTCACGTTTCTGCCGTTCTAAAGCGGCTCGTACTTCAACATCCCATATGAAACGAGAGTTCAGATAATTGGGAGTAACGTACATCACAAAAGCATCGGCCTCTTGCTCAATATTATGAGTGATTTCTTCTCTCAATGCACTACCAGATGTAAGGTTGGGATCATCGAGCCAAGTGCGCACGCCTCGTAGTTTGAGTTGCAATTGTAAGTATTTGACTACCACATCATCCTCATGCGCATAGCTTATCAGCGCAGTGGCCGGACGGGAGGTACCTGTACTATCCAAAGTCATTTCTAGCCTTCTTTCTTCCTAATATGTTATCGTTTATGGTATATTCCATATTTAAGAAAATATATAAACGACATATACTGTAATGTTGGGTGTATCGGATATTACTGTAGCACGGCAAAGAGAAAAATGCAAGTATTTATTTGGTGCTCTTGGTAGGAACAATGGGCTTATGATGAAAGATCATAGTAAATATGATAAATTTCATAATATTTAAAGTGACATATTACTGAGACTATGTTATACTGCTGATGCTTAATACTACTAGAACAAATTGAGAGGCTGGAGGTGACATTTCGTGAGGAAATCGCTCGTTACCCTGGATACGGACCACATTAAGGGCTATGTCTTTGCTACAGGGAAATTAAGGGAAATTCGCGGAGCTAGTTCGCGGCTTGATCGGCTAAATCGAGATATCATGGAAGAAGAGGCGCAGAAGCTCGACAAGGAGGCATGTCTCATTTATACGAATGGTGGTTCTGGCCTGTTCCTTATCGAATCGAGCCAAGCAGAAACATTTGGCCTACGCGTTCAACAACGATATCAACAAATAACTGCTGGGGGTGCATCCATGACGTTTGTCGTACAGGAGCTACCAGAGGATGCACCAGACGATTGCGAACAGCTCTTAAAGTACCCTCTCAAAGAGACTCTTGCGCTTATGCGCTACCGTTTGCGTGAGGAGAAAGACTCTCCACCCGCTCTGCTTGCTTTGCCTTCTCATCCATTGATGCGCACATGCGACGCGTGTGGCATTTTCTATGCAGAAGAGAAGGGCGGCCCAGGGATACAAACTCCTGATGAGAGTCAAGATATATACTGCACGAGTTGCTATAACAAACGCTTGGAAGATAAAACAGTCAAAGATTACCTCGATAGTATACTTCCACGTCCCAAAGGCACGACATACCATCGTATTCCAGCAGGTTTTAAGAGTCCACTGTGGGAGAAGGTAATTAAGCAGTTAAGCCAAATGAAATACCCTCTACCACCCGGTGTCGATAGACCTAGCGATTTTAACGTCTTCCGCGAGTTTCGGGGATCAAAAGAGTATCTTGGACTGATCTACGCAGATGCGAACGGCATGGGACAAAAGATAGAAGATCTATGTACGTTACAAGAGGTAAAAGACTTTGCCGAAGAGACCGATAGAGCTATCATTGACATTGTGTGTGAGGCCATCGCTACACATCTGCGTGTAGGCCAGCATATAAAACAAGACGACGCTACAGACACCACAGCACCCCTGTTTCCTTTTGATATTCTGATGATGGGGGGTGACGATATCGTCATCGTCACTCCATCTTCGGTGGCATTACAAGTAGCCCATGCTCTTGCAAAGAAATTTTACCAGAAGGAAAAAACGCCAGAACAGTCGGAGCGTTCACTTTCGATAGGTGTGATACTTGCTCCCGTCAACTATCCTTTTATGCTACTACTGGACCTTGCAGAAGAGACATTGAAGTTTGCAAAGAAGGATGGGGCGAAGTCTCAGGTATCGAATAAGAAGGATGGAGCAAAGACCCAGGTATTGAAAGAAAGTGACTATGGTAAGACTCGTATCAACTTCTTAGTGGTAACGGGTAGTACAAGTCAGAACTTTGATAGCGTTTATGGGACGTTGCACGAAAAGGACAGACGCAAGAAGAAGTTGCCATCTCAAAATTCTGATAGTGTTGGAACGCTACCTAAAAAGGAAGGGAACAAGAAGAGACCATCGTTTTACGCAACGATGCGCCCCTATACAGTAGAGCAACTCGAATTTCTTCTTGGCGCCTTGCAAAAAGGTAATAAGCTTGCCCTTGGACGTACGAAGCTCCATCAATTGCGTGAAGCTATCTTACAAAAGAATCTCACCACCTCAGTCGTGGATGGCTTAGCGGTGCTAAGGAACTGGAAACCAGAACAGCGCGAGTTTGTATTAGAGCAGGTGTATACATTTAATAAGAAAGATCAACTATATCAATGGGACCCAGACAAACCTGCCGCACTCTTTCCGCGTGTTTCGTTCCCTTGGTTCGCCGATGGCAAGGAAAACGGCGTAGATATCTATCGGACTGTGCTCCTCGATTTTGTCGAACTCTACGACTTTATTGCACGAGAGGAGGAAAGCAATGACAGGACCTGATCGTATTCAAATAGATTATAACCTCAAGTTTGAAACACCTTTTCACTGTGGCACAGGCACACGCATCGGCTTAATTGATCGTACTGTAGTGCGCGATCATGACAAACATCTCTACATACCTGGATCCACTATTAAAGGCGTATTGCGCGAGCGCTGTGAGCAGTTGGCCCGCCTCTACGAAGATACAGATGAAAATATGAAAGCTCTTATCGCTAATCCCCATGATAGAGAAAAGGCATTACGTGGCTTTGGCAACACAGTGACTATGATTACGCGCATCTTTGGCTCATCTATTCAACCTGGGCTTCTGTTTTTTGATGATGCACGCCAGACAAAAGAAGATAAAGAGCAATACGACGGCATTGATGATACAGATAAAAAGCAATACGACGATAGTGATTATGAAGAGGATGACCCTAAAGGTAGATACAAAAATTTACAGGTAGATACCTATACGCAAGTACGTATTGACCGACGGACGCACACAGCCGTACCTGGTGCTCTTTATACAAGTGAATTCGGTACACGCGATATTAGCTTTGAAGGTCGAGTTGTCGGTGGTCTAGAATGTATAGACATTGACCCAGAAGCAGACGATTTTTTTGCTACCGAGAACAAGAATCAACTAACCTATTCACTGCTCCTTTTAGTGGCTGGCTTACGCATGATTGAACGATTGGGCGGTAATAAGTCTGTAGGGAAAGGTCAATGCTCTTGTGACATCAAGCAGGTTATCTTAAATGGTGTGCGACAAGAGTGGCAAGAGTGGCTTGGACATCTCGGCGTACTATCCTACTATTCTTATTCTTCTTCACTGGAGGAAAAGTCATGAAACACTTTTCGCTCAAAGTGACTGCCATTTCGCCTCTGGCAATCCGCGCCGATCACGCGCCAGGAGGAGCCAAAAACGCCCCCTTTATTAACGGTACTACTTTGTTAGGAAGTCTGGCCGCGGTGCATCGATTGTCTTTTCCCGCTCCGACAGATGAGTTTGCGCGCCTGTTTTTGCAGGAAAACATTCACTATTCTAATCTGTATCCTGCTACATTTAAGAGCAATTCGTTACAAAAAGCGTCTTCTCCCGTCTATCCACTACCCAAAACCGCCCAGAGTTGCAAACGATTTGCAGGTTTTTACAAATTACCAGATGACGATACAGATGAGCAGGATGCACCACATGGTGTACGTGACAGTTTACTCGATTGGGCCGTGTTCAAAATTGCTAGCTCTCCCAAAAAAGGAGATATTGCCTTCCTACCAGCCCTAACTCACCTTAAAATCTGCCCGCTGTGTAAGGCAGCCATTGATCACCTTGAGGGATTTTATCGTAGAGATGAGCACAATCCTTCGCAGGCAGGCAAGGCGAAGCCTGAGACACGTTTGCAGACACGCACAGGTATTAACCGTGAAACCGGTACTGTCGAAGAGAGTATCCTCTATAATCGCCTAGTGTTTGAGGAAGGTACAGCCTTCTGGGGCTTGCTCAAGGTAGACGACCAAGCACTAGCACCCTTCCAGGATTTTATCTATAAGGATAGGAAAGAAGCTATTCCCAGTGATAATATCCAGAATTTTCTACGTATAGGAACAGGTCGCACACGTGGCTCAGGAAAGGTTGCTTTCGAGATACAAATGCTAACAGAGCAACAAAATAGGTTTGGTGCATTCAAAGAGCGATTAGAGTTGTTTGATGGTGCACTAAAAAAGCGTGCAAAGGATTGCTCTATCGAGGACCTAAAACCTTATTACTTCGCTCTGACATTGCATTCGCCTACCATTCTCCAGGATGACCTGTTACGTTATGAAGGCACAATTAGTGGTGATACACTAGCTACATTGATCGGACTACCATCAGGAATGCTTAAACAAGTGTATCAAGCGGCAAGTGTACGGCGTGTGACAGGCTGGCAAGAATTATGGGGTACGCCAAAAACGAATGAGTATGCAATTGATACTGGTTCTGTGTTTCTGTTTTCCTCTACGGTGCCACCAAGTGACACTTGGCTACGGCCATTGTTTGAACTCGAAGAGCAAGGATTAGGGAAACGACGTGCCGAGGGTTTTGGGCGTATTGTTATCTCTGATCCATTTCATAGAGAGGGGAGTTTGCATTGAACAAAGAAATGAAAATCGTCCGTGAAGTCAATATACAGGCAGATTTGTTTTATGAGAATGCAAAAGAGTTGGGTGAACTTGCGGCTTTAGTATTAGGCAAAGAACATCGTTCACAGATGACCAACCTAGAGAGTATCGTCGAGAGCGCTCTGAAAACATCAGATATCTTTGATTATATCAAGAAACAGACGGCCCGCTTCGAATTTTGGCGTCCAGGCTACAACAAACAAACACCTGACGGATTTGGGCAAAAACTTCTGGAGTACCTGGAAGACAAAGACAAGATGGTAGCTAAGCGTGATACGGTTTGTAGAAAGCTTGAGATCGGTAACAAGACAGACGAGCATAAACAAGAGCGACGATATATCTATCTCCTGCTCATACGGCAATTTATTCGTCAGATAGCGGTCCACTATGAATATTGTGCGAACATAGAAGAAGGACAACGACGTGGACCTCACAAATGAACAGATAGAAAAAATATGGTTGGTCAGTGATACGGTTCTCTATCCTGAAGCAGTAGCCTTTATGCGGAAGCTAGTACGCGAGGAGGACTGTAATCCACTTCCTAACAGCCAAGCCGCAGGCTTATTAAACATTGCCGAAGGTGCAAAATATGCTGATCTTTACGCATTAATTATTCATCAGCGAGATCGTAACTGGACAGGCTCTAAAGTAGATATCAAGACGTTCTATACTGATCTGGAAAAACATTTCACAGATATGCAAAAACGCCGCTTGCGTGATGAATTTCAACTAGTGACTAACCGACCTACAAAGAGCGACGCCGCAGCAGAAATAGACGAATTAATGCTTCTGCTAGCACGCGATTTTATTCAACATCTTATCGCCGAGAATGGCATCCTCGCAGGAGAAAGGAAGGGAAGGCGATGACAGAACGAGAAGACCGCTATGAGTTACGCAATCGCTATCAATTTAAAGGGCAGATCGTGATGGAGACTGCTCTCCACATCGGCGGCGGTAGAGCCACGCTGAGTTCCAGTAACAGTCCCATTGTACTGACACCAGCAAACATACCTTTTATTCCAGGCTCCAGTTTTAAAGGGTCTTTGCGTAGTACCGTCGAAAAATTAGTCCCTAGCCTACCATCATCCGCCGCACTCACTTCCTGCGCCTTAATTGATTTACCAGAAGATGTGCAAGAGCGAGAAACACAAACAAAAGGTAGCCCAAAATCCTGCCCGACCGTCAGGCAGCGTGCTATCACGAAAGTTCGACGTGCGCAAGAGCAACGAAGACAGCAAGACAACACACCTGAAGCTGACAATAAACCTGACAATGAGCTGGATTATCTCTGCAATACATGCAGGTTGTTTGGCTCACCTTTCGCTGCTTCACGCATCAATGTAAGTGATCTCTATATGCCAGAAAATGAGCAGTGGTTGGGAGGTATCCAGGTACGCGATGGCGTAGCGATTGATCGCGACAGCGAGAAGGCAAAAGATCGCCTCAAGTACAATTTCGAGGTTGTCCCGGTTAGCGCTATCTTCAATCTCTCCATTGTATTAGAAAACGCAACTCCTCAAGACCTGCAACTCATTAGTATCGGATTAAGTGAGTTTGTGCATGGTTTTGGAACTATTGGTGGAAAGCGTTCACGCGGCCTGGGTGTTTGCCGCTTAGACAATCTCACGGTCTCATCACTCGAACTCATAGGCAAAGATATTGATGAAGCAGAGCGGAGCCAGCGGCTCAAGGACTATCTTCTCAACAGGAAGTTCTCGACAGAAAACGAGCCAGCGGCGAAGTTTTTTGAAACACATATTAACACCATTTTTGAGCCAAGGTAGGAATGCATTGCACTAGAGGAGCGGCAACTATGTTGAAAAAAATTACCAATGAGGCATACTTCATTTTACGCATCACAACCACTGGACCGCTACTGATCAAATCAGGCCATGCGAGCATCAGTGGGCCAGACATGACACCTGTCTTGACCTACCGTAACAAGAAGATGGAAGCATTTATACCCGGCAGTTCGCTGAAAGGGGTCTTTCGTAGCCATCTTGAAAAGATCATTTGCAGCCTCAAGCCACGTGTCGCCTGCTATCCTTTCTCTGGAAGTGAGAGTAAGGAAGCCGATTTACCGCAGAGACGTAATGACTATCGTAACTCATGTGGAGCTACATTCAACGAACGTGCTAAAAACGATAAAGACAATGTTGTGCGTAAGTTTCTCGAAGAAAGGACAGATGTTGTCTATGCCGAATCTTGTCCTGCATGTAGGCTCTTTGGCTCAACTGAGTTCATTGGGCGTGTAGCTATCGGTGATGCCTATCTTGTATCCAAAGAAATTAAAGAACTACGTGATGGCGTGGGCATTGATCGCTTGACAGGTGGCGCCAGTCATGGAGCAAAATTCGAGTTAGAAGTTGTTAGTACCGGCGTTTCCTTTGAGACAGACATTCACTTACGCAACTTCGAAATCTGGCAATTGGGCATGCTTTTTACGGTAATACAGGATATGGAAGATGAACTGATTCGTTTGGGTTCCGGGCGTTCTCGTGGCTTGGGTATGGTCAAAGCGGAGATTAGCGATCAGAGTAAAGGCGAGCGCCCAGGAGGAGTCGTTACCAGTACTATTCGTGGCTCAGATGAGCCAGAGAAACAACTCTGGGGCCTGGGTCGCTGGCTCAATGATGGTAGTTATGGCACATGGCAAGATGACCTGCTGGAGCTTTCACTCCCTGGCGAGAGTAGTAAGCGCGGTATTCGCACAATACGATCATTCAAGGGGCCTGCTCTGGATGCACTACGTGAGGCTGCTATTGACAACTTTATATACCGCATTCGAGAAAGTGAGTGGCCTCAACAGTCGTCAACACCAATACCCCATACAGGCAAACATTAATAATGTCGCAATAGAGGAGATGTGTTATGGAACCAGAGATAGTATCTACTGGCCTACTCAATGAGGCTGATTTTACGACGCTCATTGCCACTTGCACGTTTTTACAGGGAGCATTTGTGTTCATGGAACAACTCCCGCAACAAATCATTAATACGACAAAAGAGCGACAGGAACTACTCCTCTCCAAACAGTTTAACGCCTCTTTTCCTTTTGCACAGTATACATCGGGGCGTATTTTTCAGCATGATTTCGAGCTACGTTGGGAGAAGCAAGCAAGGGATAATATACGCATCGTCTACATAGGAACAGAACGGAACATTCCTCTACTCAAGGTAAAGCGTGATCTCAGTCTGAAAAAAAAGGGGCCTCCACACGCATATTACCTCTTTGGTCAAAGACTCAGGCCCAAATCTATCGAGCAGATTGGTGCACCTGCGGCAACGGGCGACTTTGCGGAATTGCGCATTCCACGCCTATTACACTATCCTGTCGGACAAGAAGGACGTTACCCACGCATATACATTCAGGAGTATGTCAATACAGAGACCAACAGAGTCGAATTGTTTCGCTTTGTAGATGTAAAAGCAACCGGTCAAGTGGAGCAGTAAATATGAACCCATATGATTTTGTACGCATCGATGAAAAGAAGCCACCACAGCGCCAGAAACCGATCTGGCATCATCGCTTTGTTGGTCCAGACCGCCAACCACTCTACGCAGGACATATCGAGATCGACATATATGTAGAAACACCTCTCTTTATTGCCGATCCTCGCTCTGTCTCAACAGATCCCAGAAGACCAGCACAATTTCTACAGAACAAACAGGGTGACTATGTCATTCCTGGTAGCTCACTCAAAGGGATGCTGCGCTGCTTGGTAGAAACACTCGGTAGTGGTTGTATGACACTCTTTGATGGACATTATGAGTCAGAGCGTCAGGATGGGCGATTTGTAGGCTATAAAGCAGAGTATGACGCGAAAATTCCGAAGGATTTTCAGCACTGTAGTACCAATACAAATTTGTGTCTAGCATGTCGCATCTTTGGTATGCTTAAAGAACGTACCAATGGAGTATTTCTTGGCAAGGTCAATATTGGTGATGCCACCTCCTACTCAGATACAGTACGCAAGTATGACCCAATCTTTACTGACCCATTGGTAGAACCCAAACCGCATCATCGTGACTTTTACCTGGATGAGGCACAAAAATATATCGCAGGACGCAAATACTACTTTCACCATCATCGCGACCAAGGGTTAACCACAGCAAATGGTTTTGTCCCCTTTGGCAGAGGCATCCTGGCAAATCGCCATATTCAGCCGCTTGACTACGATACTAAATTTCACTTTCGCATCGATTTTAGCAATCTTGCCGCTGATGAGTTTGCGGCACTACTGCTGGCGATCACATTAGAGCAGGATATGCGTCACAAATTAGGCTATGGCAAGCCATTAGGTCTCGGCTCTGTTTACCTTGTCCCTATCAGCTTGACCTTGATTGATTACAGTACACGCTACACACAAGCCGGGCGCGGCAAAAGCGAGTTAACAGGTGACAATTTCTGGGCACTACGTGACGAGTTAATTAAGGATTTCTCTCAAAAACAGCTTGTACAGATTGCAATGGATGACCTGCGTCGTATCTGGCGTTGGCCTGGTGATCCTGATGTTAAGTACCACTACCCTAGCAAACGTGACTGGTTCGATACTGAGCACAGCATTGGCAAACGCATTGCGGATACCAGAAACACGCCCTGATCTGCCAAAGAGGAGATATCTATATTATGCTAAACCAGAAAGAGAACACTGCCTTAGAGCGACCATTTTCCCCTAGTGCTGCCACTCGTTTGTATGCATTCACACTCAAACTACGCCCATTGCAATATGGTACACTCATGCCCTTTTGTGGCGAATTAGTGCATGGAGCATTCCTGAACTGGTTGCGTGCGGCAGCGCCAGATGTAGCTACATGGCTACATGAGGGCCATAAACGCCGTCTCTTTACTTGTTCTAGTCTGCAGTGGCCTCTGCCTTCCGAGCGCATGCACCATGCCGAGAGCGGCAATGTACACATGCCCGTCGAGCCAGAAAAAACCTATACGGTGCGTATCACCTTGCTATTAGGGGAACTTTTTCCGCTCTTTCACAAAGCGCTGATGGATTTCAACATACAATCTAGTGTATCAACTAAACCGCCATTTATGCGAATAGGAAAGCAGCTTTTCCTGCTTGAAGAGGTCATTATTGATAATAACGATCCCTCCGGCTGGACAGGCTTTACCTCCCTTAGTGTATTAGTCGAACAAGCAAGCACCTTAAAGCTGGGTAAAGCCGAACCGTTAACTCTAGAATTTGATTCAGTTACAACCTTTAGCCGTAGTGGGGGTCCCATGAATGGGGGCTATGATAGTTTCTCTGGGTTGCTTCCCTTATCCAATTACATTTTTCCTGGGCTAGCCAAACGCTGGGGCGATGTAGCTCCCCCCGAACTAGCCAGCCTGATACAAAAAGAGCGCATTGAGGACTATACTCTAGAAGATGGCGTTATCATCGTTGATTACGCACTCAGACCTCACCAAATCAAATTTACTACACACCCGCAACCAGGATTTCTAGGCATCTGCAAATATCAACTGCGCAGACCACTCGATGAAACTACTACACCAGATGCTCCCCTGACCGTCCGTCAGCAAATACTCCTCTTAGCCCAATTAGCGTTTTATAGTGGTATTGGGTATAAAACCTCGATGGGTTTGGGGAGGGCACGTCCGATCTAACACACGTAGGATGTGATTGCTATCTCCGTTCGCGGGCTACTATAGATATGGCGCGTCTTTCTCTAGCTTCTACACGCTGCCCTGACCATACTCCTGGTAGCAGCTGCGTAGTTGCTCATCAGCGTGCTTCAGGGAAAGTTGCGCCACAAAAATCTTCTCGCTCAACTCTTGTCGTCGTTGTAGCGCGTAGGGATCATCTGGGCTGAGACGCAACAGGGCCGTTAGGTAGTAGTTTGCCACCTCGCGCCTCACTTGCCACTGTTGTAATAATCTCTCACAAGGTGCGTGCGTTTGCTTGGACATCATCTTCTCACTAGCGATGATACGGTACTGCCATTATAGAACCTCACAGTTCTTTGAGCATGTCACGCAATGCCCTGGTTTGCTCATACTCCATTCGTCCGCTCTCCTCAAGAAAGCGGGCGAAGCGTTTGAAGCTGGTCACACTCGTCTTGGTACCTGCTGTATATAGATACGCTTGTACATCTGAAGGGCTTGTATCAAGTAGTCCACGCGGTGGCACTTGGCTTACCAACATTGTTTCAGTGAAAGCTTCGATGGTACCTGCATGCTGCTCCACCATCTTCTGGCTGAGACCACTCTGCGCTAGGTACTTACGAAAAGCCTGCAACGTTTTCGCTGCACGTGCTTTGATTTGGATACGCTGTTCATCAATACGCATCGGGTCGGTGGGCAACAAGGAGGTGAGGATTCCGTCTCGCTCCTGCGCGTCGCGGTAACTATCGTTGAACCCACCACGCATGCCGGGACCAAAGGAGACCGGGTAGGAGACCATGAGGCTATCATAGATAATCTGCCCCTCAAAAGGCAACAAGACAGCATCAACATAGACCGGTAGTGGAAACGGCACCGTCTCCTCAATCGGACTAGCTAGGCCAACCACGCCATAAGCATGTACCGGCTCTTTACCAGAAAGAAAGACGGTATAGGCTTTGAGCGCACGCAGAACAACAAAGCTTCCTGCGACCCGATACTGCCAACTAGCCACTAGCTCAAGGTCAGCAGGAGAGAGATGCGCAGGATTTTCCGCAATGAACTGTTCGCGTAGTAGGTCGTCAGCCCATAAAGCGTTGCGTATCGTGGCTGCAGCTGCATGCGAAACTGTTCCATCTGGGGGCGCTGCAAGAAAAGACGAAACTAGGTGACGTTGTTCATTCACATAGTGAAGTAATGGAAACCAGATGCGGTAAAAGCGTGCAACCTGTTCGGGCAACAGACACTTGGACGTCATTAGCTTCACACTCCTCTTCTATACAGTTCAACTTTCTTTTTGCGCATACCATCTTATCCTGTGCAATACTCCCAACACCTCATCAAACATTAAACATCAAGAGACCACTCTATCATAGAGGCATTTGCGCGGTAGGGGCAGCAATTCATTGCGCCCCGCAAGGACATCGCTACGCTCTCCTTGCGGGACGCTATGAATTGTTGCCCCTACCGCTATTTGAATTATGACAATCTACTAGCGACCGACAAAACGCCTTGCACCAGTCGCCCGCTGTGCCTCTATTGCTTTCATAGCGCCGCGCCTTCTTTTGGCTGGCGCATACTGCGACTCCTCAGCTACAAAAGAAGATGCATCGCGCCTCCTTGGTGCTCTGCCAAAGCTGGACTGCTCTCCTGGTCCTCTTCTGCTATCCCTCCCCCTGTCGGAATATGGGCGTACTGGCAAAGGAAGTCTTTCTGGCTGCCATGCAGGTGTGCGTGCTGGTGTTTCGCTGCTAACACGCTCTTGCTGTTGCCGTTTCATGCCGTATGCAGGATGGCTGTCACGTTCTGGCCGTGTCCGTCTACCTTGTGGCGCTTGAGGACGCGAATGAGCAAGGTCCGAGACTGTGTGGTTATCATACTCCGGTCGCTCACGGCTACCGCGCTCCTGGTCCGACGAGACACGTTTTGGTCTACGTACCGACGGCTGCCGCTCGTCGTTCTGCTTGTACTCCGGCTCCTGCGTTACCGGAGCCTCTGGCTTTGCGAGCGGGGGTGTCTGCATGGCTTCCTCATCAATAGTAAGGCGTTGCAATGCGACTGTCTGCCCTAAGCTGCGTGCCATACGCCGCCATTTGGGAACGTCGGCTGGCACTAGCAGTGTGATCGCTTTGCCTTGTCGCCCCATTCTACCTGTACGGCCAATACGGTGAGTGAACAGATTGCTCGATTCCGGTAGCTCGTAATTGATGACCTGATAGATGCCTGTAATGTCCAGTCCACGTGCGGCTACATTGGTGGCGAGTAGCGTCTGCACCTGCCCACGACGAAACGCGGTCAGCACCTCTTCACGAGCACGCTGGCTTTTGTTGCCGTGTAACGTTCCCACCGTAAATCCAAGCTTGCTCAGCTGTTTCCCTAACTTCTCGACACCGAACTTCGTCTTGCCAAAGACGAGGCTGCTTTCTCCCGCTGTGGAATGCAAGAGCGTACAGAGCGCTGCCATTTTCTGGTCATGTGGTACTTGGTACGCAATCTGTTCGATAGTGCTTTCTCCGCTCATAGCCACTGTAATGTTAACCTTGACGGGATTTTTGAGAAATTTTTCCTGGAGCTTCACAATCCAGTCAGGTATGGTTGCTGAGAAGAGCGCCATTTGTCGTGTGCTCGGCGTGGTTGTCAGTATTTCTTCGATAGCTGGCGCGAACCCAATATCCAGCATCTCGTCTGCCTCATCCAGCACACACATCCGCAACTTGCTCAGCACTAAAGTACCCTGGTCGAGATGGTCCTTCACTCGTCCTGGCGTACCTACCACAATCTGCGCTCCATATCGTAGCGCCGAGAATTGAGGGCCATAGGCCCGGCCTCCCACCAGCACTGCCGTCGAAAGCCTGCGGCTCGCTGCTAGCTTGCTCAGCACAGTATTTACCTGAACAGCCAGCTCACGCGTTGGCACGAGTACCAGCGCCTGCACTCCACGATCCTTGGAGAGCCTTTCTACCAGGGGAATACCATAGGCAAGCGTCTTACCTGAGCCGGTAGGGGATTGTCCCACCACGTCATTACCAGCGAGCAACGCCGGAATTGCCTCAGCCTGAATAGGCGTAGGGCTTGTAATCTCCATATTTGCCAGCACCGCACGCGTCGTGGGTTGCAATTGGAAGTCGTTAAAAGATAGCACGAAAAATCCTTTCGGCCAATGCGCCCCTTGCGAGCGCGGTACAGTTACCTGAAGGCACAATGCCAACAGGAGTACCAGGAGCAGGCCGTAAGAGGATACGGGAGCATACACTGCTAGCTGATATCAGGTACGAACGTGCGTGCAGGAAGAGATTATTCTATAGAGGAATGCTCAAAGCTCTTTAGCGTCTTTACTGAGGAACAGGATATATGAGCAACCTGCTCCACGCCATGCAAACAGTCATAACTCTCGCATTATACATGTTCGGTAGCTAAACGTCAAGCCCCTTTTCTTCCCCTTGACAATATAGTCACCTTCCTGTTACCATCTATATAGATGGTAAGGAGATGGTAATATGTCTGAACTTGAGAAAACCGAGAAAATCACCATCAATCTGGGACCGGTGGATTTAGGGCAGATCGATTTGTTGGTGCAAGAGGGCTTCTATTCCAATCGCACCGACTTCATTCGCACCGCCATCCGCACACAACTGGTCACTCACGCCGATGTGGTCAAACACACCGTCGCACGCAAGACGCTGGTACTGGGTGTGCAATACTACAGCCGCAGTGATTTGGAGACGTTACGTGCGGCTGGTCAAACGGTGCAGATCCATGTACTCGGTCTAGCCAGCATCGCTGAAGATGTCTCTCCAGAACTGGCACTGGCGACTATTGACTCGATTGAAGTACTTGGCGCGTTGCGGGCGAGTCCCGCCGTCAAAGCGGCACTAGCTGGGCGCATCAGATGAGTCTGGTGCTCTGCTCACATAGATGTCGTAGGGGCCACCTTCATGGCGCCCGTGTTGGCGATACACCATGTCCATGACGTTGACGATGGGGACGACGGGCGCTATGAAGGTGGCCCCTACGACGCAACCCATCGTATGAATGTTGCTGACTACAAGGAAAGGAACCACGAACTTGAATGACAATATGCAGACCGGAATGGCGGAAGCTTTGCGCCTCACACGTGCAGGACGACTCGCTGAGGCAACCGCACTGATTCAGCGCACCCTTGGTAATACAACCGCGACAGGAACTGAAAGTGGAGCCACACCAACCCAGACAAAGGTCCGCATCGTTGATGCTTCCCCACCATCAAACGAGCCACCAGCAAGCAGAGGGGTCCACAGTCACAGCCGAGGCGAAGATAGAGCAGCGCATCTTGCAGCTAGACTCAGCCCACACTCTCCGCTCTCTCCAGAGGCAATGCACTTCCCCGATACCATGCCCATACGCCCGGTCACCCCAGAAGTGGTACCTTCCTCGACTCATGCGCGGTTTGTCGATGGGGCCTATAGCACCACAGCTGGGAAACGCACTTACAAACTCTACATTCCAAGTGGGTATACAGGACAAGCAGTTCCCCTGGTAGTGATGCTGCACGGCTGTACCCAAAGGTCCGTTGATTTTGCTGCTGGCACACGCATGAATATGCTCGCCGAAGATAAGACATTCCTCGTTGCCTATCCTGAACAAGCAGCCTCGGCCAATAGCTCGAAGTGTTGGAATTGGTTCCAGGAGAGCGATCAGCACCGCGATATGGGCGAACCATCCTTCATTGCTGGTATCACAAGACAGATCATGAGCCAGTACCAAGTTGATGAGAGCCGCGTGTACATCGCCGGGTTATCTTCTGGTGGAGCTATGGCTGTGATCATGGCAGCCACATACCCTGACCTCTATGCCGCCGTCGGCGTACATTCTGGTTTGGCCTATGGTGCCGCACACGACCTGCCCTCCGCCTTCGCGGCTATGCAACAGGGGGCCAGTCAGCACACACGACCACTGAGGAAGACCATCCCGCTCATCGTGTTCCATGGAGATCGTGATACAACCGTTGCACCGATCAATGCGGACCACCTGCTTAACCAATGGAAAGCAACCAATGGTACACTAAAGAGTACGCCAAACGTGAAAGTAGAACGGGGACAAGTGGTACGCGGGCATGCCTACACGCGCCACATCTACCGCGACGGTAACGGTCAGGTTATCATGGAACAGTGGACAGTTCATCAAGCAGGTCATGCTTGGTCAGGAGGGAGTCCCAGTGGTTCCTATACCGATCCAAAGGGACCCGATGCCTCCGCCGAGATGATACGCTTTTTCACCGAGCACCCTAGCAACTGACAAGAAAACACATCCTTGGACATCACAATATAAACGTCATCAGATCACGCCCTGTGATAATGGTTCCAGTATAGCCCTGTTGCTCAGCCTCTCTTTGGAGCTTTGACACCTCAATTTCTCGATAGAGGTGTGAGCACACAATCAGTCTCGCCTGAGCACCGACAGCCAGCGCAACAATCTCTTGATCGGTGAGATGACCAGCATCTATTACAGCGAGATCAACACCTTTCAAGAAAGCCAACTCTTCATCATGAAAATAAGAATCGCCTGTAAGGGCATAGGTCTTGCCGTGATAGGTAAAGCGTAGCCCATGATTACCAGCCGGGGGCAGACTCACTGCTTCAAAACGCTGCTCATCAATCGTGTATGGTCCAGCCGTCAGCTCTTGCACGATCACCTTGTATGATGGCTGCTCAAAAGCGTTCCGCTTGAAGATATCGATAAAGCCATCAAGCAGTCGCTGCACTCCTTGTGGCCCATAGATATGAATATTGCTATGACGCGGGTCGTGTCGTGACCATGCACCCGCCTGCAGCAACGGTATCAAGTCCGAGACATGGTCAGGATGAAAATGCGAAAGCACGACATGCTGCACCTGAGAATGCCGTACACCACACTCCAAGAGGCGCTGTACAACTCCATGCCCACAATCAAAGAGAATATATGTTCCCTCAAGCTCTAGCAAAACGCTTGAGGCACGACGCTCAAACTCAATCTGACATGTTCCCGTTCCTAATAAGGTGAGGCTACTCATGCGTAAGCTTTCTCTCTTTATACTCATTGCAAGATCGTCGTAGGAGCCACATTTTTCACAGCTTACTACAGGGCTACAAAGAAGGTATAATTCTGAATAGCATCCCTGCACACAAAAATATGCCTTGCAGGGATGTTGAAGGAAAAATGCATGATCGTTCTTACACGCCCCTCCGTGCTTTATAAAGAGAGCTATCTACAGGCCATGTGCGAGTTTCAGCACGAGGGACACTATCTGAATTATAATCTCAAGAAGATGACCGACGATTTCGCGTCATTTATCGAGCATATTTATGTGCAGGAAGAGCACGACAAAACCGCACCAGACCGTGTGCCAAATGCTGACTTCTGGCTCATCGACAACAACGAGTTTATCGGGCGACTCAGTCTACGTTACAAATTAAATGAGTATCTCTTGCAGCTTGGTGGCACGATTGGCTACGAGATTCGCCCCTCGAAACGTTGCCAAGGCTATGGCAAAGAGATTCTGCGCCTCGGTTTGCAAGAAGCAAAAAAGGCAGGCTTGCAGCGAGCATTAGTCACTTGCAACGAGGATAATCTTGGCTCCAAAAAAGTCATAGAACACAACGGTGGTCAGCTTGAAAACGCAATTCCTATGGAAGAGGCAGGCATCAAAAAGCTACGCTATTGGGTAGAACTATCATAGGGTACAATCTCTCCGTATTTTTCGTCCCGAAAAATACGGAGAGATTGTACCCTATGATAGTTCTACCACCTTTCCTTCACGGGCACTTTTTTGCGCTGCCTCTATGACACGCAACACATCTATAACACCCAGCGGGTCTACTGGTGCCTTTCCTCCATGCAGTAACGCCTCAGCAAGCAATGCGTAGTAGGTTTGGTATGCACCTGGGACAGTTTCTACCTGCCCATCAATGTGTACCCCGCTGCTCCCGCCGCTCCCGCCGCTCTCGGTCGAGAGTCTTCCCCAACGTTCACGTGGCTCCTGTCCCCAACCTGCATCGCCAGGACGCATACCCGTACGTAGAGCATCCTCTTGTGGGTCTAATCCCCATTTCTCATACGTTCCCAGCAAACCGTTCACACGTATACGCTGTGCTGGTAAACGACTCACCAAGCTCATCCATAGATGCGCACGTACGCCATGCTTAAAGTGCAACGCCACAAAGCTATCATCATCAACGACAGCATATGGACGACGCTGATCCATCTCCGCGTAAACATGCGTTGGCTTCCCAAACAACATATATACTTGGTCAATGAGATGGCTTCCCAGATCATAGAGCAGCCCACCTGCTTCTTCAGGAGCCCCCATTTCGCGCCATGCATGCGGACGCGGGGCGCGATAGCGGTCAAAACGTGACTCAAAACGCGTCACCTCGCCAAGCAGTCCAGCCGCAAGTATCTTCTGCACGGTTAGAAAATCACCGTCCCAGCGCCGATTTTGAAAAACGGAGAGCATCAGTCCTGTCTGCTTGCTCACAGCCAACAACCGTTCAGCATCTGCAACCGACGCGGCGAGCGGTTTATCGATCACCACCGGCAAACCAGCCTGTAGAGCAGCAATACCGAGCGCCACATGTGTCCGATTCGGCGACGCCACCACCACGAGATCGTACGATGCCGCGTTGCCCCATAGTTCATCAACACTCGTGAGAATCTGCGCATGCGGATACGCACGTCGTGCTAGAGCCTGCCGCTCAGCCGCAGCCGTGACAATAGCCGCTAATGTCATAGTCGGCGTCACGCTAATAAGTGGCGCATGAAAAACGGAACCAGCCAAACCATAACCAATCAACGCCACACGCACAGGTGACATGAGCACACCTCCAAATACAAAATAAATCGTGAAACGTCGTAGGGGCCCCATTCAGGGCGCCCGTCGTCCACATAGTCAACACCGCCGACATTGAGCATGTCAACGACGGGCGCCCTGAATGGGGCCCCTACGACATGTTAATCGTTGAGCAACAAGGCTAATGACGGGGCTTGTATCTGGTGGTTGTCAGAAATGCTGACAACAGCGGTGCCCACAGAAAAAAACTCGATGATGTGCGAGCCCCAACCATGATTGCGCTCAACGATCTGCGCACCTACGACACCTTGCGCCTTTAATGACACGGCCTCTGCCTGCATACGCTCCATCGCCAATTCACGGGCATCATAGAGAGCCTGTGTATAATTGGTCATTTCGACGTTGCGCCCAACCTGCTTAAACCACTGTCCCATGCCCTGATGCGAGACATGATAGACACAGTTGCCCATCACCATACCCACAGGGCGATAACCTGCCCGCAGCAACGTCCAGAAGTCTTGACCAGAGAGGTCAGAAGTAAAAGGCATATTATGCGCATTGCGGAAGTGTTGCCCGTTGCGCGAACGAATCGCCGTGCCAATGGCAACAAATTCTGCCAACGCTTCACCCCACTCGTGACGCGTGACTTCGAGACGGACACCAACGATACCATCCGCTCCCAACGCATCGGCTTCCTCTTCCATACGCGTCATGGCCAGCTCACGTGCATGATACATAGCCTGTGTCAACACACCCATTTCCTGGTTCTGAGTCCAATTCGCTTGCTGATACCCAATGTGATAAATGGAGCTTCCCACGACCAATCCTACTGCGTCAAAGCCTGCCTCGCGCACAAGCAAGAACTCATTCACGCTCAAATCACTCGTAAACAAGCCCTGCTGCTTCGCATCATTGCGCATGCTGTTCAAGCGTTCACGAGCGTGTACGGGAAGATCGCTTCCCTGAGGTGGCATCTGTTGCGACATGTAGTTATTCTCCTTTTATTAATCATACAGCGTTATTCTTGGAAGGTAAGTTCTTGGTTCTGTCCATAGCGTCCTGGGCGCAGGTCAGTAAAGGTGAGAGTTGCCTTTGGCGTTGGAATGACGTGATCTTTGCTTAGCGCGATAATGGCAGTTCCGACAACAGCGAAATGCACCGCTAGGTCCATATAGTAGAGCGTCGGTTGATATTCGTGCTCCTGCTCGTAATCGAGAATCTGTCGATTACTCTCGACATGCATACCCACAATCCCTAGCGCATTCAGGTTGCGGGCCATGCTACTAGCACGCGTCATCGCCAAGTGCCGCGCAGTATAGAGCGATTTGGAAAACGGCTCGATTTCCAGATTAGCGGCACCAAGGCCACCCCACCACGAGTTACGCAGTTGCCCTGCAATGTTGCTACCGAGGGCTGTATAATACGAGCAATATCCCGTCACCACACCCGCCGGATAGTATCCCGCCTGAATCAAGTTCCAAAACTCCTGGCCGGATAGATCACTGAGAAAGGGGGACGGAGCGAGCGGTGCATCGGGGAAACGCACTGCCGTGCCAATAGCGGTATATTCTAGCAGATTATTTCCCCATTCGTAGTCGCGCCGGGCAAAGCGCACACCAATCACACCATGGGCCTTGAGCAGTGCCGCCTCCTGCTGTAATCTACTCAAAGCCAGTTGAGCTGCGTGTTGGTGAGCCTGGGAAACTGTCGTGAGTTCGCTCATGCTCAAGTCCCAAGTATATTGGCGCGTATATTGCCAGCCTACCTGATAGATAGAGCTACCCATCACCTGGCTCAATGGCTGATACCCTTGTTTGCGTGTCAATAACAGCTCGTTGGCACTCAGATCGCTGGTAAAGAGAGGATGCCCTTTATCGACCTCTTCCTGTAGACGTTTTGTGGCCTTGAGTGGCAATCCTCCTTGCTCTAAGGATTGGCGGCTTGCCTCAGCTTCCTGCTGCTCTTGGAGCTTCTGTTGTTTTTCCTCTGGTGAGGGTTGTTTCCGAAAGAACATAGTATGCTCCCTGGATACGATGGGCACCATAAATGTGGCCCCTACGGGTACAACGGGTACAACGGGCGCGATACATCTGGCCCCTACAATAAAAATTGTTCTAATGCCGAGCGTGCCTGGGCGCTATGAACAGCTTCTTCCGCTAGCCCTTGGGCTAGTTCGTTAATCCACTGGTCCATCGGTATCTGATCCGTTTTGAGAACGATACCGCGCACAACCTTTGCTCGTTGTGTCAGCAACGGCCCTTGTCGCTCGCGGCTAATGCGATACTGGAAGTTGCCTAGATTGACCGCGACGTCTTTGACGGGATGTTCGCGTGAGAAGATACCGCTCTGACGTGTCACCACGGTCTGGCTAGGCAATGATCCTTCCAGTTTGACAGCCAATGCCTCCATAAACGCTTTGAGATCGGTGCTACTAGCGCGAAGAGACGCCGCGAGCATCTCTACCTGCATCGGCTCCCCAAGTTCATCGTTCATCTGTGCCACAAGCTCCTTTTGCATATTGTACTTTTTCCAAGCCTCTACGTTTATGGTATCATAAGAACAAACGTAATGATACCATGAAGATAAAATGACACAGGAGGAATGTATATGGGTTTCTTTTCTCGACTCGCCAATTTCTTCCGTATCCGTGCTAATGCAGCACTCGATAAGGCCGAAGATCCAGGGCAGGTAATGGACTATTCGTATCAAAAACAGTTAGAACAGTTGCAGCAGCTAAAGCGCTCTATTGCCGATGTGGTAACACAGGAAAAATTGTTAGAGCGACAACAAGCAGATTTACAGCAGCAGGTGAACAAGCTTGACCAGCAAGCCGTGACTGCGCTACAAGCCAACCGTGAAGACCTTGCACGTTTGGCCTTGCAACGCAAAGAGACGCTCCTTCAGCAGCTTTCCGGTTATGAACAGCAGATCGCACAATTACATGCACAGCAAGAAAAGCTGGTCAACATGGAGCGCAATGTCAGCGCTCGTGTCTCATCCTTCCGCACACAGAAGGAAATGGTCAAGGCGCAGTACAATGCAGCTCAGGCACAGGTGAAGATCAACGAGGCAGCTACGGGCATTTCGCAGGAGATGACCGAGATGAATCTTGCCATGCAGCGTGCCCAAGATAAAGTGATCAACATGCAAGCACGTGCCAACGCAATGGAATCGCTGATCGAGCAAGGCACACTTGGAGATCAAGGACTACTTGGCTCCGGCTCCGGTGATAGTCTTGAGCGCGAACTACATCAAATTTCCGCACAACAAAATGTTGAAGAGCAACTACTAGCTATGAAGCAGCAGATGCAACTTGGTGGCCCCAATCCTCAACAGCACCAGCTGGAAGGACCTCATTCATAAGCTAAGTGTATTGAGCAATGACATAAAACGGCTTGACAAGCCGTTTTATGTCATTGCTCAATACACTTAGCTTATTTTTCTAGAGCTTGCTTGGTGTTGCGCTCTCCATCGTAGGTGAGCAGAATACGCTTGCCCTCGTACTGCGTCTCTATGTGGACAGGGCGCCCCCACAGCAGATAGACATGTTGCAGCGTCTTCTCTGCGTAATTCAGGTCAAGTTCCTGTCCTTCGAAGAGGTGCTTGATATAAAGTTCACGATTCCCACGATAGTCGCCGTTCTCAACCACAAGGTAGGGAATACCGAAGTTGGTCATGCTGGCAACGATACCATCGCGCACCTTGCGCCAATCCTTCTCGACAATCACCCACTCGTCACCCTCTTTCTTATACAGGTAAAGGTCAAGGTCCTTTATCAAGTCTTCGGTTAAGTAGTTGCGCAAGAAAGATACATCGTTGTCCATTTCGCGAACCTCGAAAATCTTCTCATGCCCCTTGCCCGGTTTGCGTCCCAGCAGCTCCTGCTCCTCAGTCGTCGGAGCATCCCAACGCCGCTCGATATCCTCAAACACCTTGAAGCCAATATAGTAAGGATTGAGTGAAGTACGCGATGGCGAGAGTACACCAGAATGTAACTGCGCAAACTCGATGGTTTCTGCATCGGAGATGACACCCACATCACCCAACTGTCGCATGATGCGCGAGTGCCAGATGCTATTATGGTGCAGCATGCCATTCGCTACATAGCGATGTGAACGATCTACCGTAATATCATACACGTCAGCAACATCATGCTCGATACTCACCACCTCATCTGTCGGGTCTTCCAGTCTAAAGCGGCGACGATGAGCAATAAAGTGTGCCAAGTTTTCTCGCTTACGCGTCAGCCCAAAACCTATCTCTTGCGCAAATGTCTGTGCAGACTTCCCCATGATACGCACATTGACACCGTAGCGACGTGACAGAATGCCATAGTTTAATAATAAGATTTGCAGTGCTTGCGCGATATCGTCGCTAAACGTGGAGAGGATGACACCTTCTTTGACTGATGCGCAACCATCACAATCGAAGTATGCACGTAAGAAGGCGCTCACGACATGCTTAGGTGAACGTAGGATTCCATCAGGAATACGCTTCTGCGGTGCCTTCGCCTTGAGATCAATTCCCATTGATTGCAAAAGATCAAGCACATTGGCGGAGTAGAAGACGACACGCCAGCGCCCACCTTTCCCACTCACTGTCCTGTCATCCCAATACACCGTTGGCTCAATAGCAAACAGCTTAGTTATAAGCTGTGCGTAACGGTCTACCAATTCACGATCACCACTTGTATAGCCAATGGCACTCTTAGAGGTATGAATATTGCCATCGCCAACCAGGTAGCCAAGGAACTCAGCAAGCCCTTCAGTGATGTGTGTTGGTTGTTCGATGAGCATGGAGAGGTCGCCTATACCCGTAGGGGCGGGGGCGGCGGAGTGGATGGGAGGGGACCCTTGCGGTCGCCCTTCTCGCAAGGAATGACTAATCCCACCTGTATTCCATGTTTCTTTTGAACTTGGGCGACCCAAGTGTCCCAGCTCCACATCATCCACCGTCCCTACAGGCACACGTTGTCCATGTAAGCTTGGGCGACCGCAAGGGTCCCCTCCCCTCCGCTCATCCTCCCCTGCCCCTACGGGTACGGGTGACACGACCTTCATAGGTATGGCAATCTCTACAAGCTGTTCAGGCCAGATATTATCACCAACACTCAACGGAATAATCTGTCCAACCTGCACATCTTTCAAGACTATCCATTGGTCAGAGCCTATACTTAGTTTGTGCTCTTCCGCACCCTCCAACACAAGTCCTCGTCGTGTTCGTAGACGAACGGTAGCGGCCTGACGCGTGATGTGACGATCAGTAATGCGGTCTCGTTCTCCGTTACCGCTCCCAACTGACACCTCTTTCCCTTGAGCAAGAAGGTTATGAAGTGCATCATAACGGAGCAAGCCATATTCCGTCGTGACTAAACTGTTTCCAACCAAACAAGCCCAGCCTTCATTCATGGTTTTGGTTTGCATCTGTGGAATGAAGTACAACATCTCTGTACGTACAATCTCCACAATGTCACGTTGCCAGGGTTGCAACGTGGGCGAATGATGCATCAGGAAGAGCAAGAGGTCTTTCTCTGGCTTATCTGGGAATTTGGCAGGCTTGCCATGCTTATCCCGTTCCTCTTCTGCTTTTTTCGCTTTCTTCTCAAGGCCCCACAAGTCGTCGTATTGGCTGCTCGTCTGAAGTGGCTTCTCATCTTTTTTCGTTAACTCGTCGTCACGTTTGAGCAAGAGATTATAGTCTACATGCTCTTGGATGGAGAGAGCGGCATCAAGGAAGTGCTCGACTTCGAGTTTGCCATGATCAAACTCGTATTGTGCGATGCGGTCAGCGTGAATACTCACCTTGTCGATCATACGACGCGAGGTATGCTGGAAGTAGGCATTATTCTTGAAGAAGTCAGTGTGTCCAAAGACATGCGCCGCCACAAACGTATTTTGTAGCAGATTATTCATGTCCATCAGGAAGGCATAGCTCGGATTGGTATTGACAACCATCTCATAGATTTTGCTCAATCCCAGGTCATACTGCATCTTTTGGCGATGATAGGCTTTGCCATGCGTCCAGTGGCTAAAACGCCCAGGCAGGCTGTACGAGGCAAACTCGTACATGATGGATGCGGGCACCAATTCAAAGTGTGTTGGGAAGGGGTCAAGGCCAAATTTACGCGCCTCTTCCCAGGCTTTATCTATCGAGTCACGTAAACGTTCAATATCACTATCGCCACTAATCATTGTCATAAGAAATCTCCTCCATGGCCCCAACTGACTGATAACGGACGACCACAAGGGTCCCCTCCCCAACCGCTCATCCTCCCCCGTCCCTACTGTTTGCAAAAATGACGGACGACCACAAGGGTCCCCTCCTCAATCACTCATCCTCCCCCGTCCCTACTGCGCGTGATGTGCAAAAATGAGGTCTATTCTTACTGTGAAGGAACAGCATCGCGCAGTGCGAAGAACTTTCGTAAAGCAGGATAGACTTCTTTTTTGTCAGAGATGGTGACTGCCGTAAACTTTTTGTCGGTAATCTTGTTATAAGCCGACATCAACGTACTGGGTGAACGATAGTGCCCCTCACGAATCTCACCATAGCCGAAGATGTTACACAGTTCCATCAGTTTCGTGACGAGTTGCACACAACGATCATTATCCCATGGCAGGTTGTCACCATCTGAGAAGTGGAAGGGATAGATATTCCAGTCCTCAGGGTTGTAGCGGTCTTTGATGATGTTGAGCGCAAGTTCATAGGCCGAAGAGACCTGTGTCCCGCCGCTCTCACCTTTATGGAAGAACTCCTCCTCTGTGACCTCTTTTGCCTCTGTATGGTGGCTGATAAAGACAATATGCACGTTATTGTACTTCGTACGCAGGAAGCGCACCATCCAGAAGTAGAAGCTACGTGCGATGTACTTTTCAAACTCACCCATCGAGCCCGAGACGTCCATCATCGCCAATACAACCGCGTTGGACTGGTACTTGATGGTCGGCTCCCACACCTTAAAGCGCAAATCTTCCGACTTGATATCCTGAAATTTGGCGTCACCTTTGGCGGCGTTGCGCTTCATGTTCTCCATGATCGTGCGCTTCTTGTCCAGATTTGCCATGGGGCCTTTTTTGCGCACATCGGTAAAACGCACCGCCTCGGTCTCCATCTCTTGCTGGCGTTTCTGTTCCAGGTTGGGCAGGCCAAGGTCCTCAAAAATCATGGCAGCTAGTTCTTCCATGCTGATCTCGGCTTCATAGTAGTCGTAGCCAGTATCTTTACCAGCGTCACCTTTCTTGCCCTTGCCGGGACGTGGTTCCTGCGCCACCACATCACCAACTTTGCTCTTACCATTCCCCTGGCCGCTATGTTGTTGTTTGCCCGGATCGTAGCGGAAACGATATTCCTCCAGCGAACGAATGGGGACACGTACCGTCTTTTTGCCATCAGACAGGATGATGCCCTCTTCGCTAACGATATCACTCAAATTTTTCTTGATCGCATCGCGAATCTTCTCTTTGTGCCGCTCCTGGTCAATTAATCCCTTGCGGTGCAGAGACCAGTCATGCTGAGAGACAGACATGAGCATGCTCCTTCGTATAATTGTAGTGGTACAGGGCGCAATGAATTACGCCCCTACCGTAGTGTGGTACAGCTGGGTGGGCGCAATGAATTGCGCCCCTACCGGTTCAACAAACTACCGATATAGCGCAGAATTTCGTTCGCGCAGACGTGACAATAGCCATGTTCGCCCATGAGACGGTTGACCACCTCGTTGATCTTGCGCAGCTGTTCCTTATCGGGTGTACGCGTCGAAGTAGTGATCTTCACGACATCGCGCAGGTCGGCAAACAGCTTCTTCTCAATAGCTTCCTTGAGGCGCTCGTGACTGGTATACTCAAACGTCTGTCCACGCCGTGCTAGCGAGGAGATACGAATGAGAATCTCTTCACGGAAGGAACGGACGGCGTTAGAGGAAACGCCAATTTGCTCCTCAATCGAACGCATCAGGTGCTCGTCCGGCTCCATCTCCTCATCGGTGATGGGGTCGCGCAATTTGTTTTTATTGCAGTATGCCTCTACATTGTCGAGGTAGTTATTGAGTAGGGTACGCGCCGACTCCTCGTAAGAATAGACAAAGGCACGCTGCACCTCTTTTCGCGCCATCTCGTCATACTCTTTACGTGCATCGGTGATGAAATTGAGGTAGAGGTCACGCTGGTCACGCGTGATGCTGGTATGCTGATCAAGGCCATCCTTCAAAGCACGTAGGGCATCAATCGGGTTGATGCAGGTCACGCCTTGCCGGATGAGCGCGTTCGAGAGACGGTTGATGACATAACGTGGGGAGATGCCATCCATGCCCTCGCGCATCGCCTCGTCCTGCAACTCCTTGATATCCTTCTGCTTGAAGTCCTCAATATCCTCACCATCATACAGGCGCAGTTTCTTCATTATGCTCATACCAGCCTTCTTCGACGCTTCCAGACGCGTGAGCACTGCGAAGACAGCAGCAATACGCAAGGTATATGGAGCAATATGCACATTCTGTAACGCACTCTGCTTGAGCAACTTCTCGTAGATTTTGACCTCATCCGAAGCACGCAGGTTATACGGCACCTTCGCCAGAATGATACGGTCTTGCAACGCTTCAGACTTCCTGTTCCCCACAAACGACTGATACTCATGCTCGTTGGTATGGCTAACGACCACCTCATCGGCATAGATCATGCTGAAACGCCCCGTTTTGATATTCTGCTCCTGGCTGAGTGTGAGCAAGACGTACAAGAACTTCTCATCGCAGTTATGGTTGACGATGCCATTCGCAATAAAGGTGTTGGAGCCTGGAACATGCAGGTCCCAGCATTCAGCCTCACCATCTTCAATAGAGACAATCTCATCATAGAACTGCGCTGGATTGAGCAGCGTAGACAACCCAGGAGAAGGTTCAATCCATCCTTCGAGTTTATTCAATACTTTTGTCGCCATTTCACGGGTACAGGTGTTGGTGCCAGAACGCAGCATATGAAGATTAGTATAATCTTCACCGAGTATTTGATAAGCTCCTTCACGTTCTCGATATCCAATACCAGCCGCCATCGCACGCACCTTAACGACTTGCTGCAACTGATCGGAAATCGCTATCCAGTAGCCTGCTGTATTAGGGATCTGATCGGCTCTTCCCGCACGCTTCATCTTCGCCGACACCCGCTCGTACTCCAGTAGTTTGCGCCGTGGTAGCAGACGCATCTGCGAAGCCAGCAGGTCAGCATCGACTCCGCTTGCCGTCACTGTCCAATATTCACCATACGCACTTGTGTCCGATGAACGACTCAGGGTCTTGGTGCGACGTGCTACAACGCCAAGGTTGAGTAAGACGACCTGCAATTGCCGAGATAGTTCTTCGGATGCCGTCGTCCAGGAAAGTCTACCATTAAGGTTGACCGTGCCATCGCCTGCGAAGTAGCCTGCCAGGAACTCTAGCATGCAGTCGCGTGATGATTGGAGGACTACCCATGGGATGTCTTTATTATATGCGCCCGTCTTAAAGCCGACATACTTGAGGAAGTCGGCAAGAGCGACATTATTCATTTGTATAACGTCTGGATACTGACGCGATGTGACACTAAAGAGACGTTGCGTCAGTTGGATGTAATCGGAGCGCAGTTCCTCTTCTACATTAGCAAAACGAATCGTGCCATCGGGACGAACATCCCCTTCGGCAATCAGGTAGCCCAGCCAGCGTGCAAGCTCAGGTGTCATAGACTCTGGTACCTGCATACGATACGCAAGTTGTGGTTTCTCAGGCTGCCAGGAGAAGGTAACATCCTGGCTCCAGAGATTCTGTCCCTTTTGCAGCACAACCCAATCGCCAAGCTGGAGTTCATCATGTCGCTTCCAGACAATCACACCTTCATCATTGACAACTGAGATACGATGCTCGAAGGTTCCCTCTGAGATGTAACCACGCCGAGTAGTAACACGCTTTGTTGGTTTGACACCTGCACGATAGAGATGAGTTGCCGTTTCGACACCCGTACTACTAGCAATCTGTAGCTCGATCTCGCGTGACTCTTCTTCTGGATGCCCGGATTGTGCAAATGAGTCTAGGCGACGAATGCCTAATGGCGTGAAAACAAGTGAATCTCCAACCAAGCATTTAAGCATCTCTACAAATTCCATAACTCCGCGATTAGCAATGTTCAACTCCCCATCGAAACGGTAGGCTCTTGGATCGCTTTCTACTCCTATCTCACCGATTGTAGAAAGATCGATACCTCCTACTAATTCACTTATATCTTGACTTTTAGGATCTGATGGTGTAAATGTTCCGACTCCCACTCGATATTTTTCACTAAATGCTATGCGCTTGACAGGAATCTCTTCGATATGTCCGTCATACTGGTTGTCTACCATAAAACGGCAGTGAGGGCACAGGTCGCCTTCAATATAGAGGCCAAAATCTTTCTCGACGTCAGCACGTATCTCGTTGGGAATGAGATGGAGTGGTTCCTCATGCATAGGGCAGTCTTTAATTGCATAGATCGCCCCTTCCTCGGTGCGGCTATACGCCTCTAAACCACGCTTGATGAGGTACACAATAGTTGACTTACCACCACCAACAGGACCCATCAGGAGCAACACACGTTTACGCACTTCCAGGCGTTGCGCAGCCGAGTGGAAGTAATCAATGATCTGCTGCAATGGTTTCTCAATACCGAAGATTTCCTGGCCGAAGAATTTGTAATGTGGCTCACCATTGCGGTTCATCTCAACACCGGCATCCATAATCATATGGTAAATGCGCTCATGGGACAAACGAGCAACATGCGGTTTCTTACTCGCAATGTCAAAGTATTGCGCGAACGTGCCCTCCCACATGAGGTTGCGTTCGCGGTCCCTATATTCTTCCAACCGCTTCACTAGGTCCATAAGTTACCCTCTCTCTGTTGTATGACTGCATGGTACAAGAATACATTATACACGTTTGGAAGTCACCGAGCGTATTCTGTTCCATTCATCTAAACTGATCTATGTCGTACAGCTGGGAAAACGCACTACTGAGTCGAGCTACGAAGACATTGTAGAGAACGTTCTACAATACCTATTCTATTTAGCCCGTCTTTGAAGAGGAAATGAGACCAAAAGGGCCAGTTTCTTTCTCGGTCTTCAGCGAGAGAGAACCAGCCCATTACTACGTTGCAGAGAATATGTTGAAAAATGCTTGTTAGTATGTGTTTCCACCCTCCAGTTTGGATACTATGGTAGAAAGTTGTAAAATGCATCAGGGCGATGCTTGTGCAATGTTTCAAGCTGTCCTTTCTCATTCTTCTCAATAACAAGAGATACGACACACGGACGGTTCCAATCACTTCCCACTATCCAAACTCAAAACACCGCGCTGTTGACAACCTACCTGCAAAGGGTATACGCTCATTATACCATACTTTTGTGCTTGAAACAATTCCTATTAGAACACAGTTTTTATAGGGGAGCCTCAATCAGGGGTAATTTCACCTCAACGACTGTGCCATGTTCTCGATTGGGGCGCAAAGAAAAACGTCCGCCAAGGCTCTCGACCATAGTAACAGACTGTCACAAAGATTAAAAGAATCGTCAGGATTAATGGGAGCGTATCAAATAGAGCAAAGGCAATACCAAAGGCGATATAAAAATTATAGGAAAAGCCGCTGTCTATCAAAGAGAGCAGGTAGATCGCTAGGTAGATCGTAAGCCAGCGCATAGGCTCGTGCCTGTGCTGCTTGCGCCGAAACTGCCGCATTCAAAGCAATACATTAAGGTGATTGGTGTTTAGACTAACATCACCGGTTGGTTGGTATGAAACGAAAGGGCTAGCTTGCTTGCGAAAACCAGCCCGAAAGAGGAATGTTCAAAAAAACTAAGGAGCATTACTCAAATGGACCTTACCACATTGAACGACTTTCGTCACGCGGTTTACCGCTGTTTGCGTCGCGGTGCAGATGCGCTGTTTCATACGCTCGATGCGCTCACTACGGAAACGACCGCCCGCTCGTTTGCCGAGTTGTCGCTCTCGCCCTTCTTTGCACGTCGCTGGCCGAGTTCTGTATGAAGCGTTTGAGGATGGGCGCATTGAAGAGCATACCTTGCAAGGCGTCTTTGTGGCGCATATGCCGCTGCCAACACACGGGAGCCGTCCGTTGTGGGGCATCGATGCCAGTTCGATTGCCCGTCCCGAGTCGGCCACGTCGGCGGATCGGACCAGCTTGTATGTGCCGAATTTGCCACGGAGTCGCACGCCGCCGATCACGACGGGATGGAAGTTTTCGACCTTGATGGTCTTGCCCGATCCGGTCAGCAGTTGGGGCTACCTGCTCGATACGCGACGGATCGCAAGTTCGCAGACGGACGCAGAAGTGGCGGCGACCCAATTGCGGGAGTGTGTCGCACGCTTGCCCAGCGCGGTGCGTCCCATCCTGATGGGCGACCGTTACTATCCCAGTGCCGCGTTTCTGCAAGCGACGGAGGATGTGACGTGTGGAAAACTGCTGCGATGCAAGAGTCGCCGCGTCTTCTATCATCGCGCTCCTGCGCCTTCGGGCAAGCGGGGAGCCCCACGCAAAGATGGCGACCGCTTTGCGTGTCACGACGCGAGGACGCATGGCACCGCTTCTTGCCACAGTGGGAACCCCGGCTGCCCTGCCCCAATCGCGCGGGAAATCGCAGGACGAGCCACAGGAACGCAGGTCACTCCTGCCAAGCACTATCCAGTGGTCAAAAAGCCTAAGCCAACGCCAAACAAGCGTCGCAAAACGGCATAAGAACTGGCAGTTCGCTTTCATTCGGTCTTGTTTCTGAACCTTTTCAATGGTTCGGCCATGAGATCATAGTCTAAACGTCAAATGATAGACGTAGGTGAGCTTATTTTTTAACGAACAGATTTATGAAGGTGCAGAGCAAAAATGAGAAATTCATGCTAAAAAATTTGGTATACGTAGCGTTTTGATAGTGGTTAGACAATTTTGCTCTTTCATACCGACCTCAAGAACAGACGGGGAGTATTATATGACTCAAACTGCACGCGTGACGCCGGGCACAAATTACACTGTGCAAGCCGGAGATAGCCTTTTTTCCATTGCCCAACATGCTTATGGGAATGGAGCTGATTGGCCGATCATCTATGATGCTAATAAACAGATAATTGGCCCTAATTCAAACGTTTTACATATCGGAGAAGTGCTGACTATTCCAACGCTTTTCCCTACTCCAGGCGCAATCTACGTTGTACGACAAGGAGATAGTCTTACCTCGATTGCACAACGTGCCTATGGCAATGCCAATCAATGGCCGTTGATTTACAATGCCAATAGGCAGGTGATCGGAAATAATCCCAGTCTCATACAGGCTGGTCAGGTGTTGCATATTCCGCCAGCCTCTTCTGCTGATCTTCTTCTAAGGCAGAGTCAGCAGATTCAAGGTGATATTCTGGCAGGATTCAATAAGGATTTCCGCGTATACCTCTTCTACGCCTTCAAGGACCAAGCCAGTGGGCGAACTTGGCTCAAAGAACTTACCCCTTTTATCGCAAAGACGAAAGACGTTGTGGCTTTCAACGCCACGTTTAGCGCTGCTCGTGCCGCCAATCATGGCAACGATCCAACGAATCTCAAAGCGACTTGGGTTAATGTCAGTTTGACTTTCAGTGGGCTGACAACGCTCTGTAACGCAAATTCAAGATCGCTGAGTGACATAAGCACCCTGTTCCCGCATTTTGCTCAAGGCCCGGGGACTGACGAGAGTGCTTTTGGCAATGGCGATAAGGATTTCAATAATCCCAACAACCCCAACAATCCCAGTGATCCAAAGAACTGGAAGTTTGGGCGCGACAACAAAATACACGCCATGTTGAACATCCAGGCTGACGATCCTAAAGACCTACAAGCGAAAGTCCAAGAGATACAGGCACTGGCGAACAAACATGGATTACACCAAGTCTTTGAGCAGGATGGCGCCACACTTCCAGGGGACCTCAAGGGACACGAGCACTTCGGTTTCAAGGATGGTATCTCCCAACCAGGAGTCGCAGGCTTTGATCCAGTAGATACACAAGATCCAAATCAAGACCCTCAAGCGCCGCTTGGTCATGTTGCGGGGAGACCCAGAACGGAGATTATACAAGTTGGCGAGTTCATTCTAGGCGAACAGGTCGAGAACGATCCTACCTTTCCCGAAAGTACCTTTCCACCCGACTTCGTGCAGTCTCATCTGAATTGGATGAAAGAAGGCTCGTTCCAAGTCGTCCGACGCCTCAATCAGAATGTGGCAGGATTCAGGGACGGAATTGCAAGTGCAGTACCAGCCGATGGCTCAATGAATGCGGATCAGCTCGGAGCCAAAGTTGTTGGCCGCTGGAAGAGCGGGACACCGACCGACCTGTCACCTGATAAGGACAACAACCTTACAGATGATGCCAGAGCAAACAACTTCACCTTCGCAAATGATCTGCAAGGGCTGCGCTGTCCGCGCTTTGCCCATATCCGCAAAGTCTACCCGCGTGATCGCAATGCCTTTGGTAACCGGGCTAAGCGTATCATTCGCCGCGGTATCCCTTTCGGACCACCTTTCGATCAGAATCCTAACGCAGAGCGCGGCCTGTTCTTTGTTGCCTATATGGCAAGCATCGAGGGGCATTTTGAGTTCTTGATGGGTGCATGGGTGAACCCTGAAGGCTTCCCTTTCGACGTTCCCCAAGGTCCGGATACTATCCTGGGTGCCCAATTCTCAGGGGCAGCGTGTACTATACAACGGCAGGGAAAGCCAGCTTTACAACATGCTTTCAAGCGTTTCGTGGAGACGACAGGCACGTTGTATGCATTTTCACCCTCGCTATCAGCCCTTACCCAGTTGGCAAATGGTCAGATTTAGCAGTCTGTTACCTTTGATCTAAACGATGCTAGGGGCAGCAATTCATAGACGAGCAGGAACATTGCTACGCTCGTTCCTGCAGGGCGCTCTGAATTGCTGCCCCTACCAGTTGCACCCACATCACCATCTCCGACACCAAATTCTGTCATCGGAGCAACCCCAGGATGAGAAGAGAATAAAACAGAAAATTGTGTCATCATCCATGTTCTTTCTAATAAGCTTATAAACGGACGCGCTGAAGCTGGTCCCTACCACGCATTGCCAACAACCATACCTCAAAGTCATATGGTCTATGACATAGGAAGGGTTGTATGCTATACTAGCTTAAATACCGATAAGCGTCACACTAATATGAATGTAACAACTACTAAGGAACACAAAAGAGAAAGCAGAAATGAGCAGTCAGGAACCCTTCGCGTTGAACGGGAAGGGCTTGCGAAACGGCTAGCGCAACGTAAGTTTCTGAACTACCAAACTGGCTTGCCAGTAGCAGCGAGATGGGCTAGTTTTCAAGAACGTACAGATGCCACCCTAGTCTGTACCTCTTCCCGCCACGCCGAAGCGGACACCCTTTGGGGTTATGTCTGTCTTGCCTTTGGGAAGGGTCATCACACCCTCGCTTGACGAGGAGTTAGGAAATCCAGGATACGAATACCTGTTGTAGACAAGCGCGGTGTAGCACTGATGCCATGTACACCGCCCAAAGCACGAATGCTCTTGAAAGAGGGCAAGGCACGTCCCAGGCGCAATAAGTTGGGTATCTTCTACCTGCAACTAACCTATACACAAGAACCTGACAAGCAACTGCTTGTTGTTGGTATTGACCCTGGCAGTAGTTTTGAGGGCTATAGCGTGGTGGGAACACAGGACACTGTGCTGAACCTGATGGTAGAGGCGCCAACTCATGTTAAGGATGCAGTTGAAACGAGACGGACCATGCGCCGTGCCAGACGGTTTCGCATATGGAGACGCCCATGCCGAAGCAAGAACCGACTCACCCGTACAAAGCGCATCCCGCCCTCAACGCGAAGCCGATGGCATGCAAAAGCGCGGGTGGTCAAGCATCTCACGTCAATCATCCCGCTTTCGTGTGTAGTGGTTGAGGACGTGCAAGCCACTACCAAGAAGGGCAAGAAGTGGAACATGGCTTTTAGCCCGGTCCAAGTGGGCAAGATGCATTTGCACCATCTACTCTCAGAGATGGGGCTAGAAGTTCAGACCCGCGAGGGCTGGCAAACCAAAGAATTGCGCGAGCACTACGGTCTCAGCAAGACAAAGAACAAGGCCAAACAAGCCTTTGACAGTCATGCTGTGGACGCATGGGTGTTAGCCGCGACGGTAAGTGGTGCTGAAAAGCCAACATGTACCCGTTTGTGGTATGTGGTTCCTGCCCGCTTGCACCGCCGTCAACTCCATGCGTTGCAACCGTCGAAAGGTGGGGTGAGGCGTCCGTATGGAGGCACACGGTCACTGGGACTCAAGCGTGGAACGTTGGTCAAGCATCCCAAATACGGCTTGTGTGCAGTGGGGGGATGTAATCGCAAGAACATGACTATTAGTTTGCACGACTACCGAACGAACAAGCGACTGACGCAAAGGGCGAAAGTGGAGGCGTGTCATGTGTTGACATGGGTTGCCTTTCGTTCCTGGTTGGTTGCCTAGTCGCAAGAAAGAGAGGCACGTGTGCGCCTTCCACCCCCTTCAAGGTGGTCGATATCCACACGCGATTTTTTTATGAACATCAGCACCGGAGGACCTCATATTCTTCTCTTTGAGCGAGATCAACAATTTACAGCATTGCTCATCAGTGAGTTTCAACTCGCTGGCTATGAGTGTCATACAGCACGCACCGCAGTAGAAGTATTTGACGCCATAGCACGCTATCCTATACGACTCGTACTCGTCAACCTCGCCCAAGCTGCTGCTGCACGCCGTGAGTTTTGGGTCGCACTTGATACTCAGCGTAGAGGACGTGGCGTACAAGTCATGACATTCCAATGCTTCAACCTTGCAGGCTATGGTTCACAGGACCCTGAAGAGCGCTCACAACCTATACTAGCTGATATGCAAGTTGATGGCATGCTCGGCTTACTCAACCTCGTAGAAGCCGTCCGGAATCGTGCCCCTGGCTCAGGCTCTACCAATACACAACCACGCATACAGAGACCAATGGCGCCCACAGTTGCTCCTTCAATACAACAGCGAGGTACAGCAAACACATCTCCTATTGGTGGCAATAGCGCTTATCAGAGCGGAACATCATCGGATGTAGGCAATGGACAAATAGCAGCACGGGCAAATCAAGCAACGTTGCAGCAACAAGCTGTAGTACCAGCGGCTGCACCATCCGCGCCTATACCCATGCCTGTACAGCCTCCTCCCGTACCAGTAGTCGTGAACAATACCAATCAGCAATCCTACACAGACAAGATTCGAGCAGTTTTGTATCCTACCCAGCGTGGCACATCCATTCAGAGCGGCGGTCAGATACTACAGGAATCCGCACACCCAGATTACGAGCCACAAGTTGGGCAGGGTCTCACTAGGGTCTCACCAACAACGACGCAAAATTCTATGCTACAACAATTAGCGAATGGACAGATCAATACAGTAACAGCAGTGCCGTCAACACAATCAGTACAGATGGAATCTAGCCTGGACCAACTTTCTAGAATGCTACGGGAACGTCCAGCTCCCATCACAAATGAATATAACAATGACGAGCCGTCACGCTATACACCGCAGCAAGCAGCCCAAACACTCCATACAGTACAACCAGCCCAGGAAGTACAGTTTCCAATAGAAGTTCCTCAAGCAGTGAACATGGCAGCACCAACAGAGGTTGCAACGACACAGGAGCAGGCGGATGAGGAAGAACATATCGGCATTGCCCTACATCAGGAGAACACAACACCTCCTCTCACGCAAGAGGCTGGCACACTTTCAGTACAAACACTACGTGCTTCACCCATTCAAGATTTACCACTTGAACAACCTGTCAGACAAAACAATGGAGGCAATAGTGGAGCATATATACCCAACGCATACAACCATGGGCAAGTTCCCACAACCCCATTAGCTTCTATTACAACGCCAATGCCATCTGCACCTCCAACTCCTCTTGCTCCACCTACTACACAGCGTCCACCAATTGTGGCAGCAGCGACAGCGCGTCCTCGCCCAGTGGCACCATCTGTTTCTCAAACACCAACGCCAACGCCACAGCATTCCTCAACAATAGTAACGGAAGAGGCAATTCAGCCCATACAGCAAGAAGACATCGTAGAGGAAGAGGAAGAAGAGAAAATACCAACACGGCCATTACTCTCATCAGAGGAAGTCGAGGAAGTTCCGGACGACAACCCCGCGTTGTTTGAGAAGTTGCGTACCGAGACACAAGAAGAATTTCAACGTCACATCGCGTCCGTGCAAGAACCTGTTAACAGCACCATACCCAACAGTGCCATGTTGCTTGATATCGTGCAAAGCTTGCCACCCATGCCGTCAACATCTGCACAACAAGCCCAGCACCAAGCATTGCAGGGACGAGCAACGCGTACGTTAGGTAGTGTCCTCCTCGAAGGACACCTCGTTCCACAAAGCAGATTAGAAGTGGCTCAAAACATACAACGCATGCTACGTGGTGTGGATTTGAATTACCAGTTAGGGGAAATCCTCCTTATGTTTAAGTTGCTCACTCCCGATCAACTGCTAGCCGCCAGCCTAGTAAGCTACGGATTGATCACGACTCAACAGATTGTCGCCTTGGGGCACATCCGTCAAGAGCTACACTCCATAGGTCTGGAATATGATCTGGAAAATCTGCTCATCCTGTTCAGAATACTCACCCCTGAGCAACTACGCGAAGTACGCTCCGGTTGGCAAAGCTAGTCATGAGTTCAACCAAATTTGAGATGCTGTGGTACACTAGCTTTTCAAATTTGGTTGAACTACATACCTTATCCTTTGCTAAACTCTTCTCTTTTCAGCTCTAGTTCTTGCTCTGCCGCAGCAACTCTGCTTCTATATTCAGTTTCAGCAAATCTCAAATGTTGGGAAGCAACCTTCTGTTCATCATAGTTATCATGAAGCAGATCAATGACAATGTTATCTATATGATCTGGCGTTAACTCAATCAATCCAGTGGAGCCAGTATACAATCTTTCGATTTGTCTTGCTCCAAAACCAAGCCTAAGGTAGTCACAAAGATACTCAGGATAGACTTGTGCGCTATCAACCCTAATAATTGTGACATGGCCATCAGCAGGTAGAACCCCACTAAGATAGTGTTGGCGAATTCAAAAAATGAGCGTGTGTGAGCATAAAGTGGTAATGTTCCAGGCTCGAAATCCGAATTCGCCAACACTATCTTAGCGGGGTTCTACCGCAGTAATCCATTGAGATGAAAATCAATTGGACGCGGCCCAATCCGATCACCTCCTGGGCGGGGAATCGTGACCTCGCCACAACGGTGTAAGAGTGGTCCAATGGTCATCACGCCAATACGGTTCAACCCGCCCACCTCTATTGAAACATTGGTGGTATGAATGGCAGGTGTATAAACAGAGAGGGTATGATCTTCCAAAAGTACCTGCGACCCAAGGCTCTCGCACAATTTCACTGTAAGATCCAGATCGCCTATCAATGGAACATTGCGTAAGATACAGACCTCGTTAGTCAAGAGTGAGGCCATGGCCATCTTGGTCACAGCATTTTTTGCGCCACTAATCTGTACTTCACCATATAATGGCGTCCCGCCTTGCATGAGGTAGTAGGGACCAACTTGAGCGCGTTCATCGTGTGCTCTATCTATCAATACAAGGTTCCTTTACCGACCAGCATTGCCGGGAGCTTGCCATAGCCAACGTAGCGCATTTAAGCGTGAAGGTGGAGGTACGACATGGCGCATGTGAGAAAGACGAGAGGGCAATTTTCCTGCATGCTGCTTACGATCTATATCATCAAGCAGGTCTAGAAACTGATTAACGCTTTGCGCGACCCCTTCCACCATCAGATAGCCAGCAGGCTTCACGGCATCACCAACATGATACAAACCTTGGATGGACGTTTGTGACAAAATATCCTCGCCTTGTGCGATGCGATTCACTGGCCACTCGCCACGATAGGTTCCCATCGTCAGCACCCGACAATGCTTTTCAAACATCTCGCCGAAGAGCATGCGCAAATCAGCCAGTGCCAACGCCCGTTCCTCTTCTACATTGTTGCTCTGAATGACCTGATGGCTAATCAGCAGATGCTTACCCGGCGGTGCCAAACTGGGATCGCTATTGGTTGGCTGCACCATACCGGCAATACGCTGTGTGTCCAGACAATACATGATACCTTTATGGGGAATGAATGATACATCGCTCAGTATATGTACCTTGAGTCCTACCGCCTCGTGAAAAGCTTCCTCCTCGCCCTGTTGCTTCAACACCTCGGCTTGCGTCACTTTGCGATTCTCAAGCAATCCATTGGTAGCACGCGGGCCAATATCGCTCACCACGAGCGATGCCTGCAACACCGTTTCTGTATTGTCTACTTTATTGCGTATCCGCACTCCTGTGACGCATCCATCCTCGTGGAGAATCTGCAACACCTCCGTCGAGAGACGCAACGCTCCACCTTGCGCAGTAACCTGACGCGCTAAGACATCGGTTAGTGTACCACAACCGCCCTCTACAATGGCAGGAGCTCCATAGCTCAGCATATTTTTTGTCGTACGCGCCACTTCAGCCACACTCACCTGGCTTAATTCCAAGCTCAAGGCAAAGCGTGAAATACGTTGAAAAAAGGCAACCAGTTGCGGATAGCGTTTCACAGCAATATGGCGTTCTAACCATATATCAAATGGCATTATGCCTTCTTGAGGCGGCAGGGGACGCAGTAGCATTCTATAGGCAATATAGGCCAACCCCAGGAACTGGCGTATACCCAGGAATTTACGTGTCTCAATGAGACCACGTGAACGATATTGTTTGCCATGGACATGGAAAGAGCCAAAGACATCGGCATCAAAAAAGCGGTGCGGCACATGCAAGCGTTGCAGCATATGCGCCAATACACCGCTGCTCCCAAAGGGAACCATATGGACTGCGCCTGTACTCACCTGCACTCCGTGAAAGTTCTTCGCCGTAAAGCGACCTCCACTGTGTGGCAAACGTTCGAGCACAACAACACGTTGTTTACGTTGTAAAAGGTGGGCAGCACTGAGTAATCCACCGAGGCCAGCACCGATAATGATTGCATCAAATGTCTGAGGAGTATCTGTTGTATGTGCGTGAGAAACCTGCTTATCCATAAAATCTTTCAGAAAAACCTTAGTAGGGACGCGGCGGGTGAGTTCACCCGTCCCGTCCCTACTGAATATTGTTACTACTTATCCTCGCTAATCATACTACGCAATAAGCTGTTACACTCGGCCATAGTATTGAGAACGTTCTGCTGAATCTGGAAGACTTTGTTCAGCTCGCGTGCTTTGCGTGCCAACTTCGTCACATACTCGATGTCACGCGGATTATTCATCACATCTTCCATCAATTGTAACAACTCGGCCCAGCCCAGTGCGTCGCGCCCACGTGCTACATCAGCAATCGTGGCATCCATGCGCTCTGAAACATGCCGCACTCCGGTACGCAACTGATTTGTAGTGCGTGCTATCTCTACATCATGGCTCTGCATGGCCGCCTGCGTGGCATGGAACTGCTCTTGTAGTGACATGACCTGCCCATCTAACGTTGACAGGGCTGCCATTAAAGCCGTCATATCTGGCAATGCTGGCTGTTGCGTGCTCGTCAAGCGACTAAATGTCACGTTTGAATCGGGAGCCTCTTGCTTCTCCTGTTTCACAGGAGGCGGTGCTTGCTGTACAACAGTTGGTGGCGCTTGCTGTACAATAGGTGGAGGTGGTGTTTGCTGTACAGCAGATGTACCCACAGGCGCGGACGTGCCAGATGCAGGAACGTGAGCAGCGGCTACAAATGACGTAGGCACTGGTACAGGGACTGACACAACGGCAGGCGCAGCTGGTATATTGGGAGCAGGAGTCATCGCAGTAGCATCTTCATCGATGTGTGGAGCTACAGGAGTTGCAACAGGCTCTTTTTGTACCTGCGTCGCAGGCTCCGGTATAGGGTTCGTCACAAACTCATCAGCTTGTCCAACCTTGTCACCAGGCATTCGTACTGTCTTATCTGCATCGGGATCATACTGCACAGCGATGGTTGGCATATCTTCTACCGGGGTATTTGTAGAACCAAAGCTATGAAAAACCAGTTCATGCTCCCCAATACCCACGTGATCACCATCGCGCAACAGGAGCGGTGTCAGCGTCTCAATCTGCTGCCCATTCACAAAGGTGTTATTCGCGCTCCCTTCATCACGCAGATAGTAATTTCCATTTTCATGATGTACTGTGGCATGGCGACGTGATGTAAGCTTATCTTTCGCCAATGAGATGTCACTGGTAGGAGCACGTCCAATACTAATTTCAGGCTTATCGAGTGGATAGGTTTGTAATTCCTCTCCGCGCTCCGAGCGTAAAATGAAACGAGCCGGTTGTTCAACACGATCCGCCTGTACTGTCGCGGCTACAGGGTCAACATGCGGCATTCCAAACCCGGCGTCAGACCATCCATTCGCCTGCCCTCCACTCATACCCCCCCCCATTGGGCCCCCGCCTATTGGTCCCCCACCCATTGGGCCTGATGCTCCAGCCGGGACAGATGCTCCCCAATCATCAGGGGCAGCAAGTGTTTGATCACCTATTCCTGACTGTGCCTGCTGAGGCCCAGGTGAGGGAGTTGCAGGAACTAGGCGATTGCCACAATTCAAGCAGAAATTATCCCCTGGTCGTGTTTCGGCCAGACAAAAGGGACACTTTTCCATGATCAAGATTCCTCCCATTCCTAATACACGTAACAGTCTATGTACGTGCAAGCGCAAACTTCTGTTATTATATCAGAAGAATAAGACAAGCGTCGAGATGGCATCGCAAAAGGTCCTAATACGTCACCTCATGAGACAGGTATCCAGGCTATATTGGGTTTCAATTCATGAAACAACTGCTCTAGCTTAGTGGTTGTTCCTCGTGCCGAAAACGCAATATTGGTTGTGTCACGCGACCCCGTACAAACCTGCAGCGGTGACACTGCATGCCCAGGAGTCGTGGTTGCAGTCCCCGTAGGTACAGCAGTGGGAATACCCGTTTTCGCAATTTCATTCGCTGAACTTCCTATTGCCTTAGATTCACTGCACTGAAAAGCTGTATTTTGCGTACGTACAGGCGCCTCAGAGAAGGTGAGCGCACTATGGTCGGGCAAGAGATACCCAATCGTAAAACTACCTCCAAAGATGGGATCATGAATAGTACCCGATGCACTATTCAGACATGCACCATACTGCAATGTCATAGGCAGGTAGATAGTAAAACCAAGATTTGCTTCAACCTGCGACCAATCGTTGATCGTAGTCGCAGTTGCAGCAGACGGAGTCGTCGTTGCAGTAGGTGTTGTTCCACTTGTAGCAGTTGCGTTCGTTATAGGCGTAGCTACGGGCGTGACCGTTCCAGCCGGACGCGTCGTAGGGGCCACATTTATGGCGCCCGTAGCCCCCTCATCGCGGAAGATCATTGACGGTTTTCCGCACCAATGCAATTTCGCTAGTACGACAGTTGTGACACCCGTCGGCGTACTCTGCGGCATAGGACCACCACCAGAGTTGAGACCCAAACAAGAGGTGAGCAGTATATTTACGAGAAGTACTGACACCCCAGCGTACAACCATTTCCATTTTCGTGTCACGAACAAAAAACATCCAAAAGCTTCGGCCTGCCATACACCACGCATTAACTCAGGCAAACACATGCAACGCTCCTTAACAACCCAAACACCAGCCCAACAGAGAGCCACTACTCCTATAAACGTATAAGGAGAAACAATCTATCGGCCATAATCATTTTGGGTTAGTATACCGCAATTGGACACAAAAGCCTATGAGTTATTCCACAAACGGTACCAAAAGAGGGACTTGTCAGCGTTATGATTCGATGTTACTATTACAAACCACTACTGGGAGAGATTTCTTTCATCTATCAGGCAAGAGAAACCGTAGAGTTATGAGGTGAGTGCGTGTGAATGTAAAACAAATTTGGCAAACAACAATAGAGCGGGTGCAAACAAAAGTGACTCCAGCTGCCTTTATAACCTGGTTTCAGGGAACATCTGCACGCTCCTTTCAGGATGGAGTTTTTGTCGTGAGTGTGCGCTCTCCCTTCATTAAAGCCCATCTTGAAGGGCGCTTTCTCGATTCTATTCGCACTATCCTCTCAGATATCATCGGACAAACTGTCGAGGTAGAGTTTGTAGTCGCTAAAGATACTGCAAATAGGCCCACGGATATGGGCACAGCAGAGACTTTACCAGCACCAAAACGCCCTTACCGTCCACCAAAGGGGCGCCCATCTGCGCAACAACGTGAAAAGCGGATCGCCGATGCTGCTGAGGCTGCTATGAACTCGTTAGCTGCCTCACCACCGCAACCCGGTGGGCATCGTAGCCCTGCACTCGATCAGGAGATACAACTTCCAGAGGAGTATCATAGTGACGAACAGGAGGAACAGGCACATATATCTAACACACCTTTTCCTCCCAATTCTCCTATGAACATACATGGACCATCCTTTATTAGCAAAATGCCATCAGCGGGAACTGGTGAAGGACTGCTCAATCCCCGCTATACCTTCAATGCTTTTATTGTCGGCAATTCTAATCAGCTAGCACACGCAGCCTCTGCCGCGGTTGCAGAGCAGCCCGGACGCATTTATAATCCGCTTTTTTTGTACGGTGGTGTAGGATTAGGTAAAACACATTTGCTGCACGCTATTGGGCACATTGGAGAAACAGCCGGACTCAATGTCCTCTATGTCACCTCAGAAAAATTTACGAATGAGATCGTGAATGCAATTCGTTTTCAACAAACGGAAACTTTTCGCACCAAATATCGTCAGATTGACATTCTCCTTGTCGATGATATCCAGTTTATTGCAGGTAAAGAATCGACAGAGGAAGAGTTTTTCCATACATTCAACACATTGCATAACGCGAATAAACAAATTGTCGTCACGAGCGACCGTCCTCCCAAGGCTATTCATAGCCTCCAAGACCGTCTGCGTTCGCGCTTCGCATGGGGACTTCTGGCTGATATTCAACCACCCGAATACGAACACCGCTTAGCAATTCTGCGCTCAAAGGCAGAATTGCTACACTTCACTGTCCCATCATCGGTCATCGAGTATGTAGCACATCCAGAATGTAGCAGCGTGCGCGAACTTGAAGGGGCGCTCAATCGTGTTATCGCCTATGCCACACTCCACGATGCGCCGCTCTCAGTTCAGCTCGCAGCGCATGCCCTTGAGCATATCTATAAGGACACAGCGAAACCTCCCACCTCAAATTTGAGTGTAAAAGAGGTAGTAGAGGGTGTATGTCGCTATTACAACATCGATATCGATCTTTTACGTGGCAAGCAACGAGACCGCGAGATTGTGTGGCCCCGCCAAGTTGCCATGTACCTCATGCGCGAGGAAACAAACGCATCTTTATTACAGATAGGAACTGAACTAGGTAGACGTGACCACACCACGATTATGCATGGTTGGGAAAAGGTACAAGCAGAGATGGCAACAAATGACCGTATACGTGGAGAAATCGCTGCTGTGCTTGAATCTCTACGACAAAAAATGTAATATGGTAAAGGCCCCATTCATGGCGCCCATATGCATCAAGCGAAGAAAGGATGAAGCTCTCACGAAGTGGAGATGCTCCTCGTCTCCGTAGGGGCGGGGGTGGATGGGTGGTGGGGAGGGACCCTTGCGGTCGCCCAACCCGATGAGATGATAGCGGGCATGTCTCGTTTCTCACCGAGTTGGGCGACCACAAGGGTCCCCGCCCATCGCGCCACGCCGCCCCTACGGGCACGAACGGCCTCTCTCCCGCATTTCCTTCGCTTGATGCGTATGGGGTCCCGACGACCTAACGTTGCTCTAATATATATTAGGAGTCTTCTCATATGCAACAACAACACGCTGACTACGATTTGTTGGCGGTTTTTACGGATGAAAAAGCTGCGAATTCTGCGGTAACGAGCCTCGAAAAAGCTGGTTACAGTTCAGATGAGATTTTCCAGCTTGTAGCTGGTAGCGTTGGCAGTGGACAATATCGTAAACATGGACCAGATACTAGTCGTGGTGACTACTTTCTCCAGACACGAAGCACTCGCCCAGCCTTGCTCTTAATTCTGCTCTTTGCCATTGCCTTTGGAGTGCTCTTCGGCGGAGTGGCTTTCTTGATCGCACTCATCCTTGTTTTAGTACACCTTCTCACTTTCACGTTTGAACCCGTCACCGCCTTGGGGGGTGCTATCCTTGGCATCATCATCGGGGCCATTACCGCTCTGCAACGTGGTACACGCGTACGTGGCAACATCGGCCAAAAGACAGTGCCGACGCCAGCAACGACACCCTCACCTACCACGAGCCAAGAGGCCAAAACTGTCGTAGCCATCCGCCTGCCCGATCCTGAAAATACTAGGCGCAAATCTCAAGCACAAGCCATTCTCATCCAGAATCAAGGCACAATAGACCGCAGCGTCAGCCGCTCTGAATAATACTCATTTCAGCCAGAAAAAACACCGTCGTTCCGACGGTGTTTTTTCTGGCTGAAATAGGACTCTCTGCTAAAAGACTAGAAAAATGCCGCCTCCTTCGTTACAATAGAGACAGGAGTCGTAGGGGCCTAATTGATCGCGCCCATGCACGACCCAGTATTCTATTATATTGTTGGAGACGAAGTACTATGCAAAACGTCCTATTGGTACATCCAACCAATCAGGTGCAACCAGAGGAACTGATACGCATTCGCACGCGCTTGCTTCCGCCGTACAGAGTGGTACTCTTTGATGATGACTACAATGAAATGAATTATGTCATTTTCGCGTTACTGCACGCAGTTAATCAGCTCTCAGAGCATGAAGCCGAGCATATCATGCTCACCGCCCACCTGACTGGCAGTGCCATTGTCATCGTCTGTCCCAAAGAGACTGCCGAGTACTATCAGGAGCGTATTCTCAGCTATGGCTTGACGGCCACTATTGAACCCGAATAACATCATCTAGCGAAACACCCAAAGACACAGCCACGCTTGTCTCCAACGTGGCTGTGTCTTTGGGTGTTTCTGGAGTTTTTGCATTTTCGCATAAATTGTTGTATACTATTATGCGCACAAGATAGAGACTATCCATCTATCTTTGTGACACAGCATACTGCCAATGTGCTCAACATACCCGCTCCCCACATTTTTCATGTTGGGGTCCGCTGATGTTTTTACAACATAGGAAGAGATACACAAATATGTGCATATCTTCCATTGACGTTCAGCATATTACACAGTATTATCAAGATAATCCAGATGGAAGACATTGTATTCTGTCGAGTCAATGTTCACAGCGAGAACGCTTGATGATGCTGTTTTATCATACTCCATCAGGAGGGAGAAATCATGGTTCACTTTTGGGGTTCCAAAGCCAAAGAAGAAACGGAAAAGATGAGTAAGTCCGTTCTCGGCGAGGACTCTACAGGAGACATCACTGTCGTTGTCGATGGTGAGAAGCTTGATAAAAATCTCGTATATCTCGCTTGCCAAATGGCGAAAGGGGCCAAACGAAAAGTTCACCTTGTACATGTTATTGAAGTGCCACGTTCCCTACCACTCAAAGCCTCACTTCCAGAAGAATCCGAACGCGCCAATCAGCTACTTACCTCAGCAATGGCATTAGCCAGCAAGGTTGGATGTGAAGCCGTAGCCGAGGTTGTTCAGGCTCGCGAGTCCGGTTCGGCCATCGTTGAGGAAGCACGTGACCATCACTGCTCTTTGCTGCTGATTGGCATGGTACGTGACAACAAACGAGCGCATAACGACATGGGCAAAACTATTCCTTATGTTCTCGCAAACGCACCTTGTCGCGTTTGGTTCGTACAGGACCCGTGCCCAGCGCAGGTGCCTCAAATGGCCTCATAGGGACTACACGACACTTTTTTAGCGCAAAAATGAAATAACATTCCGGGGCAATGTAGAAGAGGCATGATGTATCACTTAGCGAGTTTATACCGTCGTAAACGACGACATACGCAGTTGGGTACGATATGTAGCCCTTCTCATTGCTATTGCGCAAATTCCCTCCAAATTTCCATACCTCTACGCCATTTCCTTCGTATTACTACTAGTGTGCTATATGTTTTTTATCCTAAACGTGATAGTGAGTTAGTACACAGGGAGAGCACCATGACCACAGATGCTACTATTCAAGAGTCCTCAACTCGTGGACAGCGAGACTACTACACCGCCCTTTATAACACCGCCCTGACAATTTCTTCCAGCCTGGAACTCGATCAGGTTCTGCACAGTGTTGTCGTGAGCATAACGGAGGCTATGCAGGTCAAAGCTTGTGGACTACGCTTGCTTAATCCCGAAACTGGGCAGCTACAGATGAGTGCCATGCATGGCCTGAGTAGTAATTATATTGCGAAAGGACCAGTTGAAGTTGAGCACAGTGCAATTGATAGCGCAACGATATCTGGTACCCCCGTCTATATCGCCGATGCCAGAACCGACCCGCGCTTTCAATATAAGGATGCTGCCAGGAAAGAAGGGCTTGTCTCTATTTTATGTGTGCCACTAGAGGTACGTGGCGAGGCCATCGGCATTATGCGCGTCTACACGGGAGAGCCAACGACCTTTGATCAGAATGACATTCAGTTCCTTTCAGTGCTCGCCAGCCTAGCCGCCCTCGCCATTGAGAATGCTCGTCTCTATGACAGCCTCAAAAACTCCTATGATGGAGTTCTCAGCGCTCTCTGGGGCACCAATATTCCTCTGTAAAGGAGAACGCAGAACTTGGGGAACGGAAGTGCCGTTCGTCCCCGTAGGGGCGGGGGCGGCGGCACGATGGGGGCTGGGACCCTTGGGTCGCCCTACGTTGGAGCTACGAGCAATCCGCTCAGATCGAAAAGATGGGGCGACGCAAGCATCCCCACCACTCCCATCTCGCCACCCCCGCCCTACGGGACGAACAACCTCTCCATTATGCCAAACCCGTCATTTCTTAGCTTGATACGTATCAACCACCACACAGTCATCGTTATTTTATGAGAGTGTTAGTCAAATAAGGTGATGTAAACGTGGTATGCTCCCCTGCAAACTTTCCGGGCACAGGAAAGAGACGCGCCGACAACGGCTTTTGCCAGCGCAGAGCCAGAGTTGCAACATCCGTTAACAGGTGAGCAATGATCTCAACAGGAGTATCCCCCGCCAGAGGGATAGTGTCGAGACCAGTACCACAGACCGCCGAATACAAAAGTAGATTGTGCACATTGACCAGTCCTTCTTCCCAACGTTGCCCAAGTACTGCATCCTCAAGCACAGGCAACATCAGACCAGAATAGCCGCAAGTGGGTAAATCAGTACCTTTGAGAGCTGCTGTCAGCGCCGCGGCAACTCCCAACGTCCCCGGTGCGCTAAGGAGACCATACCCACACAACTCCATCACCGCAGTAATACTCTCCGCGCCAAGCGGTGCCGGTGAGAGGTCAATACCTCCGAACTGTAGCCCATATTCCTGGGCCAATTGTCGCCCCAGAGCAACAATTGGCGTCGCATACTTTACCAAAGCTTCGCACACAACCCGCGTCACCAGATCAAGGTCAAGACCTTTCCCACCTGCCGCCACTGCATGTGGTCGCAACGCATCTAACAAAACAGAGGGGCTTTGTACTCCCAGCACAAGGCTAGCAGGACCAGCATGATACGCCGAAGGAAAGAAAGGACAACCAGCAGCAACACATGCCAACATTGCAAAACGAAAATTGCCAAAGCCCTCATCTGTCTCATGAGCTAACCGTTGCATCACCTGTGCTATTGGTACTGCTGCTTCCGCCCGTAATCCATGCTCTACCGTTGCAAGCTGCACCGTCGCACTCAATACCGTACTAGCAATCAACATATCTGCCATCACCGCGACACGCTCCACAAGCGTATCTGGCCGTGCCGCCTGCACCGTTCCTAAAGAACAATACCCAATGCCCTGCTCATCAAGCATATGCTGCAACTCGTGCGTATATTTTAACAACGTCGCAGGCGACCAATCAACAAGGTCGTCCAGCAAAGGACGAGTCGAGAGACGCAGTGTCTGCACCTCATATCCCACCTCAGCAAAACGCGTACTCGCTGAGCGCAATTTTTCGGCAGCCTCCACTATGACCCCAGCAGGAATAGGGTGGGCATCGGCAATACCAATAGTAATCGTGCGGATAGGCGCGGTTGACATCGCAGTTTCCCTCGGTTCTCTAGCTTGTAAGACTTCTTTGCTAGAGAGCATTATATTCCTTTGGACAATCCAAATACCAATTATATAATGATGATGGTTAGCCTGCATGCCATAACATCTTGGATATAATTGCCTCTCGATAGCTAGTCATGTAAAGCTTCCAACCGTGCCAGCACCACTAGCTGCAAGCAGAGTCGCACCATAGCCTAACGTTCCTCCAATGACTGCTCCTGCAAGGATTGCACCTCCATTAATATTACTCGTCCAGGGGTTGGCAGAGCCATTTTGGTAGTTGTTATACACCTGAGCACCATAGGCAATTCCTGCCCCAACAATGGCTCCGCCTATTGCCCCAATGATACACCACGGACAATGCCCCGATGGATCACTCACCGTCTCCGGGTTGCCCTTGACATAGGCATAGGGGCTCGTACCTTGCAGATTGCCCTGCACCGTATCCGCCGCGAGAAACACCCCCGACACCGGGTCATAATAGCGCGAGCCGTAGTAGTCTAGTCCGGTCAGGGTGTCGTTGTACTGCCCTGTGAAGCCCTTGTCGGTGCCAATGGTGCCACTACTGTAGCGGTTGGGTGCCATAGGGACCATAGACTTGGTTGCCCTTGACACTGGCACCCCCTGCCGTATCGTTGAAGGTGGAGAGCACACTCCCCAGCGCGTCGGTCAACAAGAAATGGGTATAGGTGCCATTGAACGTGCCGATCAGGTGGCCTGCTACGCTGTAGTAGTAGATATCGCTTTGGTACCCCTGTACCAGAATAGGTGTGCTCTTCGCTGCCAAAGGGGTAGGTGGTCTGGGCACTATCCTGATACTGCAAACTGTAGGAAGAGAAGGGCGTCCCTGTCCCAGAACCGACATAGCTGGTCACCGACTGTAAGGCGCGGCTACTCATGACCGCAGGGGGCGGAATCGAGCCGACAGTGACCGGGTCATCAAGACGCGTTGGTGCGCTATAGCTAAACACGACGGTCCCCAGGACATGATCGATCGCATCGGGTCCACTGCTGCTGCTATAGCCATAGCTAATCTGACTAACACCCGCGTCACAAATGGTCGTCTGTCCATTAGTCATCATACTATCTTGGCTATAGGTGATTTTGATCAGGTTGTAGGTGCCTGCATGCTCGTTGGGTGCACGAATTTCATCCACGTCAAAGCGATAGTAGTGGGACCCATTGCTATCAGTGCTGTATTGCAGCGAATCGTTGGTGCAACCAAATTCGTAATACGTTCCGGCTGGGTCCCACACATGGAAACACGGAGCAAATGTGGCACTACTGCCGGTATTGAGTCCCACAACGAGCAATTGTGAGAGGTGCTCGGTCACGAAGGTGTTATTGACACTACCCAGCGTCGTCGGCCAGACGAGCTTATCACTGATATTGTCGATGCCATTGATGGAGTACCAAATCCCCGGTGTGATGCTGCCAGAGGCATAGGTATCAGTGGTGATGGAACCAAGATTGAGCGACCAACCATCGCCTTCATCACCTGCGGGTGATTGGCGGCTATGACGCCCATTGGGTTCAGCACTGGAGTACGTCAAGGCTAATTGAGGGGCGAAACCAGCCGCTCCTGGCGGAAGCATGAGCGGATAGGAGTAGGAGAGCTGTCCAGCGTTGCCACTGACGGAGGCAAAGTGCGGCGCGGGCGGACTCTGGTTTTGTGGCTCGCCACCTTCTTCATCCAGAGGTTGGGTGCCCCACGTGGGACTCTGTCCCGTCAGGGTATGGGCTTTGGGGTCATTGTGCAAGGTGGTGCTGGGTGTGGAGGCCCCTGGACGCGCCTGTGAACTCTGTTGGGGCCAGACCATAATGAGGCGCCCAGGATCGAGATTGAGGGCGGTCAATTCAGCAGGCAGATAGTGATACACAAAGGTGATGGTCACCTCAACTGCCCATCCTTTCCCGCACTCACCTAGTGGTCTCATCGGCAAAACCGTGGTATGCTTGTTCTGGCTACGTGAAGAGCATGTCAGGGTGCAAATGGCGCTTAGGGCTCTTCCGCCAATAAGTTGGTCAATTGGACAGGAACAAGTGCC
>JRHI01000336.1_pt1 | contig 53581 bp, 48 predicted proteins | sample 215371 | NCBI WGS metagenome assembly JRHI01 (sample SAMN02929681, study PRJNA255918) | sediment metagenome | biome: cave system; feature: Ice Cave; material: Sediment; isolation source: sediment from deep within a dark volcanic ice cave with no known source of... ...
CTGCGGCAGGTAGAAGGCGATCAGCCTCGGGGCGCCCGACGCCGCCGCGCCACGGTCAGCCACCGGGTCCGGCTGCTCCACTGCGCCGCCAGGCGTTCACCAGCTTGCTGCGCGTCCGACGGGCCGCGAAGGCTGGCGCCAGGATCATGCTGCCCAGCCGATACGTGTCACAGCGGCGCACGTCCTCGAGCTCGCGGCGCAGCCTCTCGGCGGTCTCGGCGGCGGCGGCGTGAGCCGAGCGTTCGACCTGAACCTCCTCGGCAAGCGACTGCACCTGACGGCGCATAGTCTCCCGCTCGTCGAGCAGGGCGTGCACCACGCGCTCAACCTCCCGCGCCTTCTCGGCGGCCACGTTGCCGCCCGGACCGACAACGTCGGCGTCGAGCAGGTCGGGCGTCAGCAGATGCATCAGGCGGCGGTGCGCGATGCGGTAGCAGATCAGGTCGGTCGCCTCGCTCCGCAGCTTGGAGACCTCCTTCTCCAGCGCCTCACGGTGCCCGGCCAGGGCGGCGAGGTGGGGGTCTCCGGCCAGTGGCACGGCGCGCAGCACGAACTGATAAGTGTCGGCCTCGGGATCCCCAGCCAGGTGCTCCATGAGGTCGGGAAAGCGGTCCAGCGGCGGGGCCAGCTCGGTGGTGCCGATGGCCCGCGTCACCCGGTGCAGCTCGACCTCGGCGAGACCGCACCGGCTCAGGAATGCCAGCAACGTGGAGCGGGTGAAGAACCGCACGTGGGTGTCGTCGAGGAGTCCCCATTCCCGGTAGTCGAAGTGGCCGGCGGCGAGGTCCAGGCGGACGTCGGCATGGGCCACGTTGGGGATGGAGAGCACGAACTCGCCGCCAGGGGCGAGGTGCTCGGCGCAGGCCAGCACGCATCGCATGGGGTAGCGCAGGTGCTCGAGGACGTCAGCGGCGATGATGACGTCGAACCTGGCGTCGCCCAGGGCCACGTGATAGTCCATGGTGTCGAGGTCGCCGACGATGACGGCGTCGGCGAACTGGCGCGCCGTCTCGGCGGCCGACGGGTCGATCTCGATGCCGGTCACGCGGCAACCGCGCGCCTGGAGCACGCGCGTGGTCGATCCCTCGGCGCAGCCCACCTCCAGGACGCGCTTGCCCTCGCCGACCATGCGCACCACCAGCCCGTGGGCGTCGTTCAGATCGTCGGGATCGAAGTCCGCGGCGTAGACGAAGGCGTCCTTGGTCGGCTCCGGTGCTGCGTTCACAGCCGGCACTACGTCGCCCGGCGATGCGTCCGGGACGGACGGCCGCGGCGCCTCAGCGGTCTGGTCGATGTCCGTCTCCGCCGCGAGCGGAGGGAGCTGGTCGGTCACCGGCGCCTTCTCATGATCACGATGGCCTGCTCGAAGTTCTCGCGATCGCTGACGAACTCCAGCACCTCAAAATGCGATGCCCACTCCTTCTCGAAGTGTTCGCGCGGCACCACGGCGTCGCCGTAGAACTCCGGGCTCAGAGAAGGGCCGCCGCCGTTGGGCGCATAGAGCATCTCGCCGCGGTCGTAGGCGGCCAGGCTGGCGGCGTGGTCCACGAACGAAGCGGCGAGCAGCTCCTGCCAATACCCGGTCACTTCCTCAGGGTGGGTGCGCAGGCGCTCGCACTTGTCGACGAACCAGCGTGCCTGGGTGGTGATGAACACCAGCCCGCCCGGCTTCATGACGCGGCCGAACTCCTTGCGCCAGGCGGCGTGCGCCTTGGGCGACAGATGCGAGAACACCGAGTAGGCGAAGGCGGTGTCGAACTGCGCCGTCGGCAGCGTGGACGGAGGCATCTGGTCGAGCTGGACCAGCCGGCCCCGAACGCCCGTGTCCCGGCAGATGTTGATGGCCAGGTCCCACGAATCGGCGCACCAGATGTGCGATGCCGGCACATCGCGCATGAACATGCGCGCGTACCGGCCCCAGCCGCAACCGAAGTCCAGGACGTGCGAGAAGGGGGTGAGCCGCCGACCGTACTGGCGGCGACGATCCGCCATCAGCGTGTAGAAATTGAAGGCCTCCCGGATGGCGGCCTCGTTCGACGAGCCTACGAAGCCGGCCTGGAGGTCGGGCGGCGGGAAGCCCGGCAGTCCACTTGGCCCCTTGCCGTCGATCGAGTCGAGCAGGGCCTTGAGCCAGGCATCGTTGCCCAGGCGGCGCAGCCGCGCGTAATCAAGGAATTCGCTTGGGCGACTCACGGCTGCAGCCATCCTGTCCAGTCCGAACTACGGAGATGCACCGACCGTGGAACCCTCATGGCATCACCACTACGGCACGTTCCTGGGTCCGCAGCGCCACTGGATTGTAGGGAAGAGGCGGTCGGACGTCTGGTCGCGGAGCGCCATCCCTATGCGCAGCACCGAGGCACGGTATCACGTGGGGAACGGACATCGTCGCTCAGCTACCCTGCCGGATGGCGTAGAACGTGATGGTGGCTCCCTGGCGTGCAAGCGTGGCCGCGGGCACCCATACCGCCGCCACCGCTGACAGCACCGGTGCCAGGCCGACAGCCACGGCACGCTGCCATGCGGGCACGGTCCTGGGAGGGCTGAGACGCGCCGACCTGGCGCGCAGCAGGGAGTACAGGAGGTTGGGTGTCAGACCAAGTCGATTCTCGGCGCTCTGCACGGCGCTGAAGAAGTCGTACTCGGGTGTGCTGTAGCTGGTGTGTTTGATCGTGAACCCGGCATCAGCCAGCAGGGTCTGCAGCGTGCCGACCGTGAAGTGATGGAGGTGGCGGGGGGCATCGAGATGGAACCACCCCCCCCGAGACCACCGCGATTCGGGCGAGCCGAAATTGGGGACGGAGATGAGCAGGCATCCGCCCGGCCGCAGCAGCCTGCGGACCTCGCGCACGGCCGCGGCCGGATCGATCATGTGCTCGAAAACGTGCCAGAGGACGATGGCGTCGAAGGTGGACGAGGGCAGGTGGAGATCGGTCAGGTCGCCCACCAGAACGGGGAGGCCGAGCGCCGTACGGGCATACGCGGCCCCCGCGTCTGACAGCTCGGTGCCAACCACGTCCCACCCCCGCCTGCGCAGGGCCGCCAGCAGCGTCCCGTGTCCGCAGCCGACGTCGAGGACGCGACCCGGGCCATCCCCGACTGCCCGCGTCAGTCGCGAGGCCCTGATGGCATGCAGGCGTTCCAGCGCCGACTCGATCACTCCCAGGAATCGGCCGGAGGTCCCGTAATAGGCGGCTGGGTAGTGCGTGGCCGGTTCCAGCACCGCGGCCACGGGCCGGGTGCGCACCAGCGCGCACGCCTGGCAACGCTCGATGGCGAACGGGGCGCCGGTGATGTAGTCGCGTGTCATGTACAGACGGCGCTGTCGCCGCTGCGGATGGACGCACTCGAGAGGCGATGCGTCCAGGCACTCGGGTCTCACCGCGAATCGGGCTGTCGCCGGCAGACCGCGACCACGTCGAGGCACGCGTCGACGCCGTCCTCGGTCAGCCTGAAATCGCCCACATCGATGGCATCGGCGCGGGGGTCGCGCCGGCGTCGCGCAGTGCTCAAGGCCAGGTCGTAAAGGCGCTGTCGCGCCACTCGCGGGACCGCGCGGCGAACGCGCAGCACATCCATGGAGAGCACACGATTCATGCGGCGGTGCTCTTCGGCCACCAGCGTCAGGTACCGCTCGGAGCCGGCAATCCCGAGGATTCGCACGTCCTCGAACCGTCCGGCGCACAGGTCGCGCAGCTCGGCTGCGGAGAACTCGATGAAGTGGTAGGGGTCGATGACCTCGTCGGGCCGGCCGAAGGTGAGCCGGTTAGGGGTGACGATCACAGCGCTGCCCCCGGGTCGAAGGATGCGATGGATCTCCGCCACCACGCGTCCTGCGTCGGGAACATGTTCGATGGACTGGACACTGGCGACGGCGTCGAAGCTGCCGCTGCGCAGGGGCAGTGTCCGCATGTCAGCACTCACCGTCGGCCGCTGCTGACCGCGGAGCGCCGCTCGATCGAGGTCCAGGCCGATGGAGGGGGAACGCAGGCGAGAGAATGAGTGGCCAACACCGCAGCCCAGATCCAGGGTCCGCCCGGAGTTCAGCAGATCTGCGATCAGCTTGTAGGCGGCGACATGTCGCTGCCAGGTGGGATTCAGTCCATTGGCGGGCACGGTGACCCGCTCGCCGGTGACCAGGCTCATCGAGGCCGTCCAGCGGCGCGCCAGCGCTCGCGTGCGCCGAGCGATCATCTGGTGAACAGCCTGCTCCGCATGCCGGCGCGATGAAGTCGGTATCGGCAGAGCAGTGCCAAGGTCTTGATGCCGTAGACGACGCCGGCATTGAAGGCCACCGATGAGGCCTCGGGGAAGTACCGCGTCTCGATGGGAATCTCCACGATCTCGAATCCGAAGTGCGCTGCCTGCACCAGAATCTCCTGGTCGAACACGAAGTCGTTGGAGTTGCGCAGAAACGGCACCGTCTCGAGGAAGTGCCGGCTGTAAGCCCGATACCCCGTGTGGTATTCGGACAGATGCAGGCCAAGGGTGCGGTTCTCGACGCTGGTGAGGAAGCGATTGGCCACTCTCTTCCACAGCGGCATCCCGCCGGCCGCGGCGCCCCCCGGCATGAGCATCCGCGAGGCCAGCACAACGTTGGCGCCGGCGCGCACCTCGCGCACCAGGTCGGTCAGGGCCCGGGGGTCGTACTGACCGTCGGGATGCAGCATCACCACCGCGTCAGCGCCGCGCCGGAGCGCCTCCATGTAGCAGGTTTTCTGGTTACCCCCGTAGCCGACGTTGTGCGGGTGCACGATGACGGCAATGCCCAACTCGCCGGCAATCCTCACTGTCTGATCATGGCTGCCGTCGTCCACGAGGATGACGGCGTCGACGGACTCACCGGGGATGTCACGAAACGTGCGTTCCAGGGTCATTGCGGCGTTGTAGGCCGGCATGACCACGACCACGTGCGGGGCGGTCTCAGCCGACTCGCCGCAGGGCTCCAGGGACACGGTCGCGGGGGAGACCATCGAGACGCGGGGCGTCGCCACCGAGGCATCGTGTTGCAGGATCAGCCCTCCGGTGGCCGTGAACCGCCCCAAATCAGAATCGTGTGTGGACACAACCCACGTCGGTTGGTGGACCGGATGCAGCAGCCCGGGCGGCGAAACCGCCAGCCGATCCTGAGATGAAGCGATCATACGGTGGCCGCCGCCTGCGCCGCTCCATCGGCCGCGGCGCGCGATCGGGCGAGTTCGACTCCCCGGATCGAGACGGGGGTGCCCGAGGTGGCTCGGATCCAACCCTCGGCAGCCGGCCGCATCGGCTCCGGCCGGGGGCGCGGCCGCGCCCTCCGCCGCCGGCTGTGGAAGCGGAGCGCCGGTCGTTCCACTCCGTAATAGGAGGTCAGAGTGGCGGCCAGGGTGATGGCGGCGCTCACCGCCATGACTTCGGCCGCAGGCGCGCCCGGCAGCGCGCGGATCACGCCCACAAAGATCATGTAGTGCCAGAGATACAGCGAGAAGGAGATGCGGCCCAGGTACCGTATCGGGGCCCAACTCAGCACTCGCTGCATGAACCGCCCGGCCTCGAGGCTGGCGACCAGCACTACTGCCGTTGCCAGGGACACCACCGTGTAGCCCCAGGCATAGAGCCAGTCCGACGACGCGGCGCCAGCAGCCGACACGGCACCGACAATCAGCGCTGCGGCGGCGACGGCCAGGAGGCTCACCCAGCGACCCGGGCGCCACCCGGCGTGCATCAGGCAGGCGGCGCCCGCACCGATCATCAGTGCGTCCACGTATGTCTGGGTCTGAGGGTAGACGAGGACGTACGAGTGGAGGCCATGCCACTGGAGGAGGCGCAACATGGCCGAAGCGAAAGCGAGACCGCCGATCAGAGCCGGGACACGCCACGCCCGGCGGTGACGAAGGGCCAGGATCAGGGCGACCGGCCAGACGAGATAGAACTGTGCCTCGACGGCGAGCGTCCATGTCTGCCCGAGATCGGCCGGATAAGGTCCACCGAACGAGATCGACCAGTTGGCCACACCCGCAGCGATAACGGCCGTGGAGAGCATCTCGTCGCCGAGCGAGTAGTGCATCACCTGCGAGTAGACGAGGTGGGTCAGCATCGCCACCCACAGGGCCGGTAGCAGCCTGGTGGCGCGACGGCCATAGAAGGTGACCAGAGATATGGAGCCTCTGTCCCGCCACTGCTCCAGCAGCGGCAGCGTGATCAGAAATCCGCTGAGGACGAAGAAGAGCTCGACCCCGAGAAAGCCCCCCTGCCAGCGCGTCCCCAACACCCCTGGGAGGAAAACCGCCTGGGTGTGGTGGAACACGACCAAGCCGATCGCGACTCCTCGAAGCCCGTCCACCGCCGGCCGCCGGCCCATCGTGAAAGGCTGCGCCGGGCGCGCGGCCTCGGGCACTCGGACCGCGTCATGCAAGATGGTTGGCGATGCTACGGGAGACAGGCTGGCCAACGGCTCTCCGCCCCACAGGTCGGCGCCTCCAACGCCGTTTTCCGGCCCGCAACCCCACGCTGCCAGTCGAGTCCTCGCGGACCACACCGGCTTCACCCACACCCGGGCCGAAGCCTCGCGCATCCGGCCACAGCGAAGCCGGTGGCGCCGGCCGGCTGACGAGCCGACCGCGGCGTGGGCCGCCATACTTCCGGACGTGAGCACCGAACCCGACAGGTCCGCGAGGGACCACGAGGACGAGAGCCTCATCCAGCGCGTGGAACACGGGCTCGAGCACGCCGCCGAGGCGATCCGCGACAGAGCCAGGGCGGCCGAGTTGGGCCTGCTTCAGGGTGACCACAGCGTGATCGGCGAGCTCTCCGGGGTGGTGGCCGAGGTGGCGCATCCCGAGGGCGAGGAGAAGCCGGGTCCCGAACACCAGCACCGCACCTGAGCCCGGGGCGCGGTCAGGCGGCCACAGCGCCCCGGCACGAGCCGGGGCGCCGCAGCGCCGCTGAGGCGCCGGCCGTCAGCCGGTCACCGTGATGGTGCCGGTCATGTACTGGTGGATGTCGCAGTGGTACTTGATCGTCCCGGCCTTCGAGAAGGTGGTCGAGAAGGTCTTGTTCTGATCCAGGTTCTTGCTGTCGAACGACTTGTCGTCCGCGGTGGCGGTGTGGGTGGCGCTGTCCTGGTTGGTGAAGGTCACCATGGTGCCCACCTTGACCGTCAGGGTCCCGGGCGCGAAGGCGAAGTTCTTGATGGCGACCGCGTTGCCGCCGCCGCCGGAATCGGCCGGCGCCCCGCCGCCGGCGGCGGAGCTGGAGGTGTCGGAGCCGCAGGCGGCCACGGCGACGACGAGCGTGAGGCCGGCCGCCGAGGCACCGGCGAAACGCCGCAGCGAGCGCCCACGCCGTGGGGCGCGCCGGGGGGTGGTGGGGGTCAGGGCCATGCGAAGATCCTCCGATTGGGCGGTGGGCGCCGGGTCCGGACGCCCACACCGGGCCCTCCAGGCTGAGACCTCGGGCTACAACCTGATACGCACAGTGTGCCCTTGTGGATCAGGTTGACCACGGCTCCGGGCTCGCTCCGGACGCCGGGCGATCAGGGCAGCTTGCTTCCCAGGATGTCGATCCTCTGGATGGACGGCGGCTCTGCCAGCAGCTCCTCGGCGTGCGCCATCAACGCTGCCGCCACCTGGCCGTTGAGATGCAGATCCCGACCCATGTCATCGGGGAAGACGTCGAAGATGGCGAAGGTGGACTGGTCCAACTGGACCGCGAACCACGCCGTGGTGTCAGGCTCGTTCCCGACCATCTCCTGCCCGGCCTCGAGGAACTCGACAACGTCCGCCTCCTTGCCCGGCTTCGCCACCAGGCGCACCCAGAGACCCTTGGTCACCTCGGCCATGTCGGCCCTCCTGTTTCCTGTCCGATCGACACCTTCGTCTACGGCATTCAGCCACAGGGGGGATCACTGCCGCACGCCGACCGGCCGCCGGCCGCCTGCGCCCGACGACGATGACAGCGTACACTGTCACGGTACGCTGGGCTCCAGCACCTCGGAGGGGAGCTCGACGGCGACGCCTGGAGGTCCACGACCATGATCGCTCTGACCATTGAGAAGGCACCCCAGACCGGGCTGGTCTGGTGGGTCCCGCTGCTGCTGGCCGTCGTCGGGCTGGTGGCGGCCACCGCCCTCCTGGTGGTGCGCGCGCCCGCTGCGGACACCCCCGCGCGGCGCGGGCCGGTGGACCGGCTCATGGCGTCGCTCCGCCACCTCACCGGCCTGCCCGCCTGGGCGGCGGCGTCCATCGGGCTGTCGTTCTGGTCGCTGTCGGTGGCGCTGATCGGCTTCAGCTGGGACGTGGCCTGGCACGCCGACCTGGGCCGCGACAATGCCCTGTTCACCCCACCCCACGTGATGATCCTGGTGGGGCTCGCCGGCATCGGGCTGGCGGGGGTGGTCGCCATCGTCCTGGCCTCGCTGGACCGGGCCGAGGTCGGCCTCCACGCCGGCCCCCTGCGCATCCCCTGGTCGGCCATGCCGATCGGGCTGATGGGGCTGGGCGCCGTGGTCGGTTTCCCGATCGACGACTACTGGCACCGGGTCTACGGGATCGATGTCACCATGTGGAGCCCCACCCACCTGCTGATGATCGGCGGCGCCTCGCTGACCCCGCTGGCCACCTGGCTGATCCTCGCCGAGGCGGGCGTTGCGGCAACCGGCAACCGCGTGGTCCGCATCCTCTCCGAGGCGCTGGCCGCGGCCACGCTGGTCGGCCTCTCGACCTTCCAGCTGGAGTTCGACCTGGGCATCCCGCAGTGGCAGGCGCTCTTCCAGCCGGTGCTGATGGCGCTCGCCATGGGCATCGGCCTGGTGGCCGCCCGCGAGGCGCTGGGCCCCGGCGGAGCGTTGCGCGCCACCCTCGGGTTTCTGGTGCTCCGCGGGGTGACGGCGCTGCTGGTGGGACCCGTCTTCGGCCTCAGCCTCGAGCGCTTCCCGCTCTACCTGGGCGGGGCGCTCTGTGTGGAGGCCGCGTGGTACCTGCTGCGCGACGCCTCGCCGGTGACGCGCACCCTGGTGGCGGGCCTGCTCATCGGCACCGTCGGCACCGGCGTCGAATGGGGCTTCACCCACCTCTGGGGCCTGCAGCCCTGGCAGACGGGCCTGCTGCCCTCGTGGTGGGTCGTGATCGGCGCCGCGCTGGCCGGCGCCGTGCTGGGGTCGGCGCTGGGCCGGGCCGTGGCCCATCAGCCGCGCCTGGTGGCCTACCCGGCCGTCGGCCTGGCCTTCGTGGCGCTGATGGCGCTGCTGGCCGTGCCCTACCCGCGCCACGGCGCCTCCGTGGCCGCCGCGGTCAGCTGCCGCCAGGTCGGTCCCACCGTCCCCGCCATCACCCGCGACGGCAGCGCCGCACTCGAGCGGCAGATGAGCTGTGCCCTGTCAACGTCGCCATCGGACGGCGCCGCCGGCGCCGACCTCTTCCGCATCATCGCCTGGCAGGGTGGCGACATCGTGCTGGCCAACCTCACGCCGGCCGGCAACGGCAGCTGGACGACGGAGACCGTCATCCCCACGGGCGGCGACTGGAAGAGCCTGGTGCTGCTGCTCAAGGGCGACGTGGTGGCGGCGGTGCCGGTGGACTTCCCCGCCGACTCGGAGTACGGGCTCGACGCCATCCCGGCGCCGGTCACCCAGCCCAGGACGGCGACCTTCGCGCCCGCCTCGTTCTACCTGACCAGGGAGAGCCATGACGGCAGCGCCGTGCCGGCGATCCTGGCCTATTCGGTGCTCGCCATCGTCGCCGTCGCCTGGGGGGTGGCCCTCATCGGTGTCGGCACGGCCATGTCGCGCGAGCTGCGCGGCCGGCTGCGCTTCGGCTCGGGGCGCCCCCGGGCCTGAGTGCCGGGCACTACGCGCCCAGCATCTCCTTGCGACCCTGCCAGTAGGCGTGCCGGCGCTCGAAGCGCGCGCGCTCGGCCTCGAGGATGCGCAGGTCGGTCGCCCTGACCTCGTCCCGGGCCGGCTCGCTGAGCCCGGCCTGGCGCTCCTCGGCCACTGCGATGACTGCCGCCTTGAAGCGCAGCAGCTCGGCGTAGGTGGTGAGCCAGAGCTGGGCGTCGGCCGGATCCCGGCTGGCCGGGTTCTCGCCCGGCAGCGGGTGGTCCTCCTCGGCCTGCCGGACGGCCTGGAGGTACGCCTCCCTGCTGGGGTTGGCCTGATCGTCGACGGGGTCATCGGGCATCGCGTCGCAGCTTACCGTTGCGCCGTACCCTTGACGAGGCCCGCTCAGGGCTCGACGACCGCGGGCAGGCGAAGGGCGAAGGTGGTCCCGACCCCGAGTTCGGTGCTGTCCAGCCGCAGGCTGCCGCCGAGCCGGTCGGCCAGCTGGCGTCCCACGTACAGCCCCAGCCCGGTGCCGGCGCGGCTGCCGCGCTCGTCGGCACGGACGAACTTCTCGAAGACGCGCTCGCGCATCTGCTCGCGGATGCCGGGCCCGTTGTCGGAGACACGCAGGATCCCTCCGCCGGCCGGGTCCGCCTCCACGCTCAGCTCGACCCGCGGCATCGGCGAGCTGTAATGAAGCGCGTTGTTGACCAGGTTGTCGAGCACGCGCGCCACCAGGTGCGGATCCCCGGCCACCAGGATGGGCTGCGGCGGCGCGTCCGCGACGAGCTCGGCGCCCAGCATGGAGGCCCGCGGGCCGGCTCGCCGCGCGGCCGCAGCCGCGGCCTCGTAGAGGTCCATCACCTCGATCTGCGGAGCGATGCGGTCGGCCTCCAGCCGGCCCGCCGTGAGCAACTCGTCGATGAGCAGGCGCGCCTCCTCGGTCTTGGTGGCGATGATGTTCAGCGCCCGGGCGGCCGGCTCGGGCAGCTCACCGAGGGTTCCCTCGCGCATCATGGCGACATACCCCGAGACCACCGTCAGGGGGGTGCGCAGCTCGTGGACGATGCTGTTCAGGGGGTCGGTGTTGGCCCTGCCCGCGGGCGGCGCCGCCTGGGTGCCGGCGCAGACGTAGGCTCCGATGACGCGGGCCAGGTCCTCCAGCCGCAGACGCTCCTCGCGCGTGAAGGCCGGCCCCTCGGGGCGCCAGGCGAGCACCATCCCGGCAGCGGGCACGGAGGGCCCGGCGGGCACGGCGACGGCACTGGGGGAGATGGCGCCGTCCCACGGCCAGAGCATGGGATCGATGTCCTCGCCCGGCTCGGCGGCCAGGGTGGCGCCGTCCTCGACGACGGCCCGAAGGGGGGAGGCCGAAATCCGGCGGCGCCCCATCCAGCCACCGTCGCCGCGGATCAACTCGACCTCGAGGGGCCGTGCCGTCACCACCCGGCCCACCACCAGCCGAACTCCACGAACGCTGCTCAAGAGGCTGGCAAGCGTGTCCTCGAGCGATGGCGTCGTCGCCCAGAGGTTGGTCGAGGCGGGGTCGTGGGCACTGGCCATTGACACCTGGGGGGGGGTGGTGATGTTTCCTCATGGAAAGTTATAGCTTCTCTGTCACTTTGCCTGCTCCGCCGCATGCCCGCGGCAGGCGCGGCAACTGAGACGGTTGTCAGGCTCTGGCCGGCCTGGGTGCCGCCCCCTACTGTGAGCCGATGGCTGAACTCGAGCGCCGCCGCGGCCTGCTCCTCGACGTCGACGGAACCCTCGTCGACAACTCCTACTTCCACGCCGTGGCCTGGTTCCGCGCCTGCCGCGAGTTCGGGGTGACCATGTCCATGGCGCGCCTGCATCGCCTCGTCGGCATGGGCGGGGACCGCTACACGGACGAGCTGCTGGGCGAGCATCGCGACGACATCACCGAGGCTCACGACCGGCATGTCGCCCCCTTCTTCGACGAGATGGTCCCTGCGGCCGGGGCCCTCGACCTGCTGCGTCGCTCCCGGGCTGCCGGGCTCCGCACCGTCCTGGCCTCCTCGGCGAGCGCCGGCGACCTGGAGCGGCTGGTCGCCATCCTCGGCGCCGCCGACCTCATCGACGACGCCACCAGTTCGTCTGACGCGCGCAGCAGCAAGCCGGCCCCCGACCTGGTCGAGGTGGCGCTGCAGCGCAGCGGCCTGCGCGCCGCCGACAGCGTCTTCGTGGGTGACACCCGCTGGGACGTGGAGGCCGCCGGACGCGCCGGAGTGCCCTGCGTGGCGGTCCTCACGGGTGGCTGGTCGAAGGCGGAGCTGCTCGAGGCGGGCGCGGTCGGCGTCTGCGAGGACGCCGCCGCGCTGGTGGCGGACTTCGACGTTCTGGTGCTCAAGCGAATTAGTGAGTAGCTACATTATGTTGCTTTATTTCATGTCGCCATGCACAATGACGCCATGCAGCAGCCGCCGACATCCACCCCCGCGCCCTCACCCTGCGCTCCGCTGATCCGATTCGACCGGATGGCCCTGGCCCGCCGGGTCGCTCCCGACACCGACGGGCTGCTCCACGACCCCGCCGTGCGGGGAATCGTCCAGGAGAGCGGTCTGAGCGGGGCGGCCTCGCTGCCGCGCGCGGAGGCCTACGCGGCCATCGCGCTGGTGAGCAAGCTCCTGCAGGGCGTGCTGGAGCAGCGCCTGGAGCCGCTGTCGCTCACGCTGCAGCACTGCCGGACGCTCGGCATCGTCCGCGCCTGGGGCGGTGACGGCCCCCAGCTGCGGGCCATCGCCGAGCACCTCCGTGTGACCCCGAGGACGGTCACGGCCATCGTGGACTCGCTTGCGGCCGCCGGCCTGGTCGAGCGCGTCCCCGATCCCGGCGACCGCCGCGCCGTGACAGCACGGCTCACCGAGGAGGGCCGCCGGCGCGCCCGGGAGGCCGCCCGCATCCAGGCCGCCACCATCGACGAGCTGCTCGGCGATATCGACGACACCGAGCTGGCCCAGCTCCGCCACCTCTGCTACCGCCTGATCCTCCGCGCCGGCGGCCCGCTCCCCGCCGAGGCGCCCTCCGCGGCGGCGGCACAGCCGTCCCGGGCATGACCGAGCCCGCCACCAGCGCCGCCGTCGCCGAGCGCCGGCCGCGCTTCGATGCCCGCACGCTGACCTTCGTCGGCGTGCTCGCCGCCATCTTCCTGAGCGCCCTCGACCAGACCATCGTGGGCACGGCCATGCCCACCATCGCGCGTGAGCTCAATGGCGTCGACCAATACACCTGGGTCACCACCGCCTACCTGCTGACCAGCACGGCGGTGATCCCGGTGGTGGGCAAGATCAGCGAGCAGCTGGGCCGCAAGCAGGTGTTCCTGGCCGCCATCGCCGTCTTCCTGCTTGGCTCCGCGCTCTGCGGCGCGGCGCCGACGATGAACTGGCTGATCGGCTTCCGCGCCTTCCAGGGGATCGGCGGCGGCATGATCGCCGGCACCGCCTTCGCGGTCATCGCCGATCTGTTCAGCCCCGCCGAGCGCGGTCGCTACACCGGCATGCTGACCGGGGTGTTCGGAATCGCCAGCGTCATCGGTCCGCTGGTCGGCGGCGCCCTGACCGACAACGTCGGCTGGCGCTGGGTGTTCTACGTCAACGTCCCCGTCGGCATCGCCGTGGCCGCGCTCCTGGTGGTCGCCTTCCCCTCACCGGCGCGGCCCGCCCGCCGCCCGCACATCGACTGGCAGGGCGCGCTCCTCATCGGCGGCGCCGCCGCCGGACTGGCCTACGGCCTCAGCGCCGAGGGCACCAGCGGCTGGAGCTCGCCGCCGGTCTGGATCAGCCTGGTGGTGGGCGCCGTCCTGCTGGTCGGCGGCATCCTCTGGGAGCGCACCGCGCGCGAGGCGGTGCTGCCCCCCGAGCTCTTCGCCAGCCGCATCTTCGTGGTGTCGGCCACGGTGATGTTCCTGGTGGGCGCGCTGATGTTCGGCGCCATCACCTACATCCCGGTCTTCCTGCAGTACGTGGTCGGGGTCCGGGCCACCAGCTCGGGGCTGCTCCTGCTGCCGCTGATGGGCGGCCTGGTGCTGGCCAGCATCGTCGGCGGCCTGCTCGTCTCCCGGTCGGGCCGCTACCGCAACCAGGCCATCAGCGGGGTGGTGCTGATCGTGGTGGGCCTGCTCCTGGCCACGCGGCTCGACGTCCACTCCGCCCAGTCGGCGGTCACTCTGCCCATGGTCATCCTGGGCGCCGGGATGGGGCTGAGCATGCCGGTCTTCGGCGTGGTCAGCCAGAACGCCGTCCCCCAGCGGCTGGTCAGCTCGGCCACCAGCGCGGTGCAGTTCGTCCGCCAGATGGGCTCGGTGCTGGGGCTGGCCGTCATCGGCTCCTACTTCAATGCGCGGACGCAGTCGGCGTCGGGCTCGCCCACCGAGAAGCTCGCCGGTGGTGTCCACGACGTCTTCGTGGTGACCTCGATCCTGGCGGTGGTGGCGCTGGCCATCACCCTGCTCCTCCGGGAGATCCCGCTGCGACGGACCAACGCCGCCGAGGAGGCCGCCGCCGTGCCCGCCCCCGCCCCCGTCTACGCCGGCCGCTGACCGGCCAGCACACCGGCCGGGGCGTCCGGCAGCTCCAGGGTGACGCCGGCCGCCTCCGCCTCGGCCCGCAGTCCCTCCAGGTAGCCGTCCACCTCGGCGCCCACCCGGGTGGCGTCCCAGCCCAGCTCGGGGGCGATGAGCCGGGCCACCGCCGGGGCCGCCGCCGCGGTGGCGGCGCGGTCGAGGAGGCGGGCCCGCGTGCGCCGGTCGAGCACGTCGGCCAGCGTCAGCGCCCACTCCTCGCGCACCGCCACCAGGGCCTCGGCACGAAGGTAGGGGAGGCCGGCGACCAGCGGCTCCGCCAGCCCCGGCGCCGAGTGCGCCAGCCGGGCGACCGCCGGCGCGTCGGTGCCGTGGCGGCCGGCGAGGTGCCCGGCGGTGGCGGCGTCGACGGCGGGCACGGCGGCGCGGACGGCCGCCGCCAGCGCGGCCGGGTCACCGGTGCCGCGCAGCCGCAGCCGGGCGGTGCGAGACGGTTGGTGCCCCGGCCCCAGCTGCTCCAGGGCGGCGTCGACGGCGTCGGCGGCCATGCGCCGGTAGGTGGTGAGCTTGCCGCCGGTCACGGTGACCAGGCCGCCGGCGCTGGAGTGCACCGAGTGGCGGCGCGAGATGTCGGCCGTCCGGGTGGTGCGGGCGTCGGCCACCAGCGGTCGCAGGCCGGCCCAGCTGGCCACCACGTCGTCCGGGGTGAGCGGCTCCCGCAGCACCGCGTTGAGCCCGCGCAGGACGTAGGCGACGTCCTCGATGGTGCAGACGGGGTCGTCGAGCGGGCCGGCATGGTCGGTGTCGGTGGTGCCGACGTAGACGCGTTCTCCCCAGGGGACGACGAAGAGGCCGCGGCCGTCGCCGGCGGGCACCACGGCGGCGATCCTGCAGGGGATGCGCTCGCGGGTGAAGGTGAGGTGGACACCCTTGGCGGGACGGAGAAGCGGCGCGGCGCTGCCCGGATCCATCGCCGCCAGCCGGCCGGCCCAGACACCCCCGGCGTTGACGACAACCCTGGCGCGAACCTCGAGACCGCCGCGCAGGCGCGCTCCGCGCACGGCGCCGCCGGGCCCGAGGCGCAGGCCCTCGACGGCGGCATGGGTGGCGATGACGGCGCCGAACTCCGCCGCCGTCCGCGCCAGCGCCAGCGTCAAGCGGGCGTCGTCGGCGCGACCGTCCTGGTAGACGAAGCCGGCCACCAGGCGGCGCCGGTCGAGCGCCTCGACCAGCTCCAGCGCCTCGTCCAGGCCGACCCGCCGGTGGAAGCTGCCGATGCGGCGGCCGCCCGCCAGGTCATAGGCCCACAGCGCGGCGCTGACGGTCCGGGCCATGGTGCGGTCGGCCACGCCACCGCGGCCGAGGAGCGGGACCAGGAAGTCCTGGACATGCACCAGGTGCGGCGCGTTGTAAAGCAGCCGCCGGCGCTCGGCGAGGTTCTCCATGACCAGGCGGAGCTCCCGCTGCTGCAGGTAGCGCAGCCCTCCGTGGACCAGCTTGGAGCTGCGCGACGAGGTGCCCGAGGCCAGGTCGTCCCTCTCCACCAGCGCCGTTTTCAGGCCGCGGGAGGCGGCGTCGAGGGCCGCGCCGGCGCCGGTGATGCCGCCGCCGATGACGAGCAGGTCGAACTCCTCGGCGCCGAGGCGCGCGAGGGTGGCATTCCGGGCGTCCTGGGCGAGACTGCTCACGCGAACCACAGGGTAGCGACCGACCGGCTCGGCGACGGCCGGCGCCGCTCGGCGTGGCAGCATCGCGGCGTCCGGGCCCGGTGCTGGGGCCGGCGCCGCACGGACGGACAGCCACGCGTGGAGAGACCATGAGCGATCGCCGCAACCGCCAGTTCCGCCTCGCCGGCCGCCCCGTGGGTCTGCCGCGGGCGGAGGACTGGCAGCTGACCGAGGAGCCCGTCGCCGAACCGGGAGAGGGTGAGGTCCTGGTGGGCGTGGAGTTCATCTCGCTCGACCCCGCCATGCGCGGCTGGATGAACGAGGGGCGCTCGTACGTCCCCCCGGTCGGCCTGGGTGAGGTGATGCGCGCCGGCGGCGCCGGGCGAGTCCTCGAGTCACGGGATCCCCGGTTCGCCACCGGGCAGGCCGTGCAAGGGCTGTTCGGGGTCCAGGAGTACGCGGTCGTGCCCGCCGGCTCGCTGCTGCCGGTCGACGAGGCGCTGGCGCCGCTGCCCGCCCACCTCGGCGCCCTGGGCATGCCCGGCCTCACCGCCTACTTCGGGCTGCTCGACATCGGCAGACCGGAGCCGGGACAGACCGTGGTGGTCTCCGGGGCCGCCGGGGCGGTCGGCGAGGTGGTCGGGCAGATCGCTCGGATCAAGGGGGCGCGCGCCGTGGGCATCGCCGGCGGTCCGGAGAAGTGCGCCTACGTCACCGGGGAGCTGGGCTTTGACGCCTGCATCGACTACAAGTCGGAGAACGTCGCCGCCGCGCTGCGCGACACCTGCCCGGACCGCATCGACGTCTACTTCGACAACGTCGGCGGCGACATCCTCGACGCCGCGCTCACCCGCCTGCACCGCGGCGCCCGCGTGGTCATCTGTGGCGCCGTCTCCCAGTACAACTCCACCGAGGGGCCGCGCGGCCCGCGCAACTACATGGCTTTGCTGGTCGACCGGGCCACAATGACCGGGTTTCTGGTCTTCGACTTCGCCTCCCGCTACGCCGAGGGGACGGCGCAGCTCGGCGAATGGGTCAGGAGCGGGCAGCTCAAGCACCGCGAGGACGTCCTGGCCGGCTTCGAGCGGTTCCCGGAGGCCCTGCTGCGCCTCTTCAGCGGCCAGAACCAGGGCAAACAGGTGCTCCAGGTGGCAGGCTTGGGAGCATGAAAGCGTTGTACCGCGGCCAGACGACGGCCGCCAGACTGGCCCTGGGCGCCTGCACGCTGGGCATGTGCATCTCCGCCTGCGGAGGTTCGGCCGCGACGACACCGGGAGGAGGCGCGGGGACAGCAGGTCCGAGGTCGGGCTCGCCCACCCTGCCGGCGGCGTCGGCGACCGATCTCCGGTTGACCGGCGCGCTGGAGGGCCAGACGACCAACGGTCGGCCCGACGGCGAGGGGATCTTCTGCGGCCGGCCGGTGCACGGTCAGACGGACGGCATGTGGGACTTCATCGCCGCCATCAACGGTGTCGACTATGGCTTCACGCTCAGCGTCAAGGACTACACGACACCCGGCTCCTACGCCTTTGGTCTCGACAAGCCTGCGAGCTTCGCCGTCGGAATCGTGAAGGCCTTGCCCGGGGGGGCTACGGAGACCGATTACCGTTTCCAGGCCGTGAGCGGGTCCATGGTGGTCGACGCCTCGCAGGTCACCGGCACCATCGACGCCGACCTCACGGGCAGTCCCTTGACGAGGGACTCCACCGCGGTGGGACACATCAAGGGTGTCTGGGCGTGCGCCGGCCGGGCCACTCCAACCGAGCCCGGCCAGGGGCGCCCGACTCCGACAGGCTGAGCGGGGCCAATCGGGAGGAGGCCGTCGGCGGTGGCGCCGAGCCCGGGGCGGACGTTCCGCCCCGGGCCGGCCGGTCGCGCAGCTCTGGGTTCTAGCCGGCGGCCTGGAAGGTCAGGCCCTGGGCCACGTCACCCACGAAGAAGGGCTGCACCTGCTTGAGGAAGCCGGGCACGGTGGCGTCGACGACGGTGATTCCCGTCGAGCGTGAGACCGGCCCGAGCGCCGGCGTGTAGTTGATGTCCGGCAGCAGGCCGCCGAGGCTCAGCTTGCCGAGGTTGAGCCGGGCGTCGAGCAGCCCGGGGCGCGAGAGGTCGTTGTTGGCGATGGCCTTCTTGATGATGGCCGCCTCGACCTCGGCCTCGGCGTAGCCGTACATGAAGTAGTAGTCCGGCGGCTGGTCGGCGGCGTACTTCTGCTGGTCGGCGAGGAACGCCGCCATTCCGGGCACGCTGGTGTCACCCCACTGCGGCTGGTAGCCGAGCACGTTGACATGGCCGGGCAGGACATCGTGGATGGGCGTCGGCGCGCCCGTGGCGGTGCCGTCGGCGGTCATCAGACGCCCCGACCACGCCGGTCCCTGGAACATCCACTGCGGCAGGTACTTCATGGCGGCGCCGGTGCCGAAGATCTTGCCGGCCGAGGTCGGCGTGGCCACCAGGAACACGTACTCGGCGCCGGCGCCCTTGAGCGTCACCAGCTGCGAGCTGAACTGGGTGTCGGTGGCGTTGAACGGCACCTGGCCGACGTCGCTGAACTTGAACTTGTCCAGCGCCGCCTTGTAGCCGCGCAGACCGTCCTGGCCGTACTCGTCGTTCTGGTACATGATGGCGATCTTCGCCTGGGGCTTGTTGAGCTTGGAGACGATGTACTCGATGCCGTTGGCGATGTCGACGCTGTAGGGGTTGCCGACCACGATCATCACCTTGTCGGTGACCCAGGAGGACGACTGGCTGGCGGCACCGATGAGGACGCCGCCCTGGTCGGCCTGCTTCTGGATCGCCAGGGTGGTGGGGCTGCCCAGCGACTGCGCGAAGAAGGCCACCTGGTCGACGATGGCGTTGTACTGCTGGACCTGCTGCTGGGCGTTGTAGGCGGTGTCCTTCTCGGTGAGGTTGACCTTCCAGCCGTCGATGCCGCCCTTGTCGTTGAGCGCCTTGAAGTAGACCTCCTGCCCGCGGGTCAGCGGCTTGCCGATGGGCGCTGCCACCGGGCCGCTGAGCGGGGTCAGCACGCCCAGGTTGATGGTCTTGGCCGCGGCGTCGATGCCGGGACCGGTCTTGATGGCACCGCCGCTGCCGCTGCCACCACCGGTGTCGGAGGTCCCCGCGCTGCCGCACGCGGTGGCCGCCATGGCCGCCACGCCGATCGCGACGGTCCAGAGCCGCCGCCGTCGCTGTCTGTCGATGGTCATGCTGGGGTCTCCTCCTCCAGGGCTGCTGTGCGTGCCGCCGGGAGCCCCGGGGACGCTGGTCTCGATCCGGCCACCCGCCGGGATATGGCTCTCCAGGCTCGACCGACCAGTCCCATCACCCCGAACGGCTCGAGGATGAGGAAGAGGACGATGAGCACTCCGTACAGGATGCTGGCGGCGTCGCCGGCGGCGATGCCGCTGCCGGTGGCGCCGCTGTGGATGAAGGGCAGGCTGCCGGCGTACTGGTCGAGCACCCGGGGCAGCGCCCCGATGAACACCGAGCCCAGCAGCGCCCCCCAGACGGTGCCGACACCACCGACGATGATGATGGCGACGAACTGGATGGACAGCAGCAGGTCCCAGGTGTCGGGGACCGCGAAGCCCAGCGCCACCCCGTAGAGGCCGCCCGCTACCCCGGCCAGGAAGCTGGAGATCACGAAGGCGGAGAGCTTGGTGCGCGCCAGGTCGACCCCCATGATGGCGGCGGCGATCTCGCGCTCGCGGACCGCCTGCATGGCCCGGCCCATGCGCGTTCTGGCCATGTTGTGCACGAACCCCATGGACACGGCCAGGATGATTGCCGAGGTGTAGAACACCATGGCGTCGGTGCTCAGCGCCACCCCCAGGATGGTCTGCTGGTGGGAGGTGTCGAGGCCGCCGATGACCAGCGAGGGGAAGGCCTTGCCGGCCGGGCCGCCCGCCAGCCAGTAGACGTTGGCCCAGATGTGCTGGCCGATGAAGACCAGGCCGATGGTGACGATGGAGAGGTAGAGCCCGCGGAGCCGCAACGCCGTCGGCCCCACCAGCAGTCCCGCCAGCCCGGCGAGGATGCCGGCGCAGGGAAGCCAGATGAGAGCGTCGACGTTGTGGTCCGCGCCCATCACGGCTCCGGTGTAGGCGCCGATGGCGAGGAAGAAGGCGTGGCCCAGCGAGATCTGGCCGGTGTAGCCGGAGAGCACGTTGAGCCCCAGGGCGCCGAGCGCGGCGATGGTCACGAACACGGCCACGTTGAGCCAGAAGCGCGAGGCCCAGAAGGGCAGCGACGCCGCCACCACGGCCACGCCGACGATCGCCGCCTGCCGCAGCCTGCGCAGCAGCGCCGGCTCCGCGCTCATCCTCGGACCCGGCCCGCGATCATGCTCAGACCCGCTCCGCGGGCCGGCTGCCGAAGAGGCCGTAGGGGCGCAGCATGAGCACGGCGATCATCACGATGTAGGGCGCGATCAGGTAGAAGTTGGTTCCCAGGAACGCCGCGTGCGACTCCTGGTAGGTGGCGGTGAGGTTCTCGACGATGCCGATGATGAGGCCGCCCACCACCGCCCCGGTCGGCGACTCCAGCCCACCCAGGATGACGGCCGGGAAGGCGCGCAGGGCCGAGGCCCCGATGATCGGCGAGGCCTTGGCGGGCGAGGCGGCGAGGAACACGCCCCCGATCACCGCCACCGCCCCCGCCAGGGCCCAGGCGATGGCGCTGACCCGCCGGGTGGGGATGCCCACCGCCAGCGCCGCCTCCTCGTCCGCGGCGCTGGCGCGCATGGCCAGCCCGTAGCGCGTCTTTCTGTCGGCCAGGAAGAAGAGGCCGAGGACCACCAGGGTGACGATGATCGCCCAGATCTTGACCCAGAGCAGGGCCACGCCGCCCACCTCGATGGTGGAGAGCCCCCAGGGGTCGCCGAGGTCGCGTTCGCCGGCGAAGAGCGCGCCCACCACCGTGGTCACGGCCACATTCAGCCCGATGGTCATCATCACCACGGTGAACACCTGCTGGCCGACCACGCGCCGCAGGATGGCCACCTGGAAGAGCGCGCCGACGAGCGCCATGGCGACCACGGCGACGGCGACGGCGACGGCGAACGGCAGCCCCTTGTCGACGTGCAGCCAGGCGACCCCGTAGGCGGCCAGCAGCAGGAAGGATCCCTGGGCGAAGTTGATGACCTGGCTGGCGCGGTAGATCACGGTGAAGCCCAGCGCGATGAGCGCGTAGACCGAGCCCAGCGCGACGCCGTCGAAGAGGGCGACCAGGAAGTCGCTCACGCCGGCTGCGCCTCCAGGGGCTCGCCGAGGTAGGCGCGGATCACCTCCGGATCGCGCTGCACCTCCTCGGGGGTGCCGAGCGCGATCCGCCGGCCGAAGTCCAGGACCAGGACGCGTTGGGCGACGCTCATCACCATCCCCATGTCGTGCTCCACCAGCAGCACCGTCAGCGAGCGCTCGCGGTGCATCCGGCGCACCAGCTCGGTGACCTCGGCACGCTCGGCGTGGCTCATCCCCGCCACCGGCTCGTCGAGGAGCACCAGCTGCGGCTCCATGGCCACCGCCCGGGCCAGCTCCACCCGCTTGCGGATGCCGTAGGGCAGCAGGGCCACCGGCGTGCCGGCGTGACGCTCGACCCCGGCGAAGTCCAGGGCCTCGCGGGCGGCGGCCCGGTTCCGCCGCTCCTCGCGGGCGGCGAATCCGGCATAGACGCCGCCCAGGACCGCCCCGCTGCGCATCAGGTGGTGCCGGCCGATGAGGATGTTGTCGAGAACGGTGAGCTGGCCGAAGAGGCCGAGGTTCTGGAAGGTCCGCGCGATGCCGGCGGCGGCGATGCGGTTGGCCCGCACCGTGAGCAGGTCACGTCCCTGGAAGGTCAGCGACCCCGAGGTCGGCGAGTAGACGCGCGAGACCACATTGAAGAGCGAGGTCTTGCCGGCCCCGTTGGGCCCGATGACGGCGAAGAGCTCGCCGGGCGCGACCACGAAGTCGAGGAGGTCGAAGGCCACGACGTTGCCGAAGCGCAGGCTGAGCCCGCGCGCCTCCAGCATCGGCGGCCTCGGAGTTGCGGCCACCTCCGGCATCAATGCGCGCCCCCCACAGGCACGTCGGCCTTGATGCCCAGGTACGCCTCGCGGACCTTGGGGTCGGCGAGGAGGCGGTCGGTGGGGCCGTCGGCGACGATGCGCCCGGTCTCCAGCAGGTGGGCGTGCCGGGTCACTGCCAGCGCCAGGGCGGTGCTCTGGTCGACCAGCAGGATGGCGGTGCCGGCGGCGTTGATCGCCGCCAGCGCCCGGCCGATCTGCTGGACGATGAGCGGCGCCAGTCCCAGCGAGGGCTCGTCGAGGAGCAGCAGCCGCGGCTGGGCCATGAGGGCACGGGCGATGGCCAGCATCGACTGCTCGCCACCGCTGAGCAGCCCGGCCGGCTGCGACAAGCGCTCACGCAGGATGGGGAAGAGCTCCAGCGCCTGCTCCTGGACCGCCGACTCGCGGGAGCGCTCGCGGGCGCTGAAGGCCCCGGCGCGCAGGTTCTCGGCGACGCTGAGGTCGCGGAAGATGCGCCTGCCCTCGAGCACCTGGCCGACGCCCTGCGCCACCAGCCTGGCAGTGTCGCGCCCCACGATGGAGCGACCGTCGAGCCGGATGGAGCCGCGGGTGACCGCCCCGCGGTGGAAGCCGAGCAGACCACTGACGGCGCGGAGAACTGTGGTCTTGCCGGCCCCGTTGGCGCCCAGCAGCGCCACGGCGCCGCCCGCCTCGACCGCGAAGCCGGCGCCGTCCAGGGCCAGGACCGCACCGCCGTAGCGGACGCTGAGGTCCTCGACCTCGAGCAGGCTCATCGCCGGTTCGCGTCCCGACACGTGGTGACCGACACCACTGGCTCCTCCAAGCATGCCGAGACGGGCGCCACGGGCAATCGGCCCCCCGGAGAGCGGCGCCCGGAGAATAGCCCTCACCGGGGCGATACGCCAACCGCCAGATGGCGGGGACCCGGATTCTGCCACCTCTCGTCAGTACGCACAGCGGTTACGCTGGCGCGGTGGCGGTGGCCGACGACGACTCCGTGGGCTTCGCCGACCGCGAGCGCGACCACGTCCGCGCCCGCTGGCTGGCCGACTTCGACTGGGTGCGCCACCCGGCTCCCTCGCCGCGCATCCGGCTGGCCGTCCCGCTGGGCACCGCGCGGGTGGGCCTGCTCACCACCGCCGGCGCGCATCCGGCCGGCGACCGTCCCATCGGCGCCTCGGGCCGCGCCATCACCGTCGGTCTTGGCGAGGCCCTGACGCTGACCCACTCCGGCTACGACGCCGAGCGCGCCGCCCGCGACCTCGACACCGTGTACCCGGTGCGCAGCCTGCTCGCCCTGGCCGCGGCCGGGGAGATCGGCGCGCTGGCGCCCCGGGTGTGCTCCACCATGGGAGGGACGCTGATCGGCAGCCGGGTGGTCGAACGCGGCGTCCCCGCCGCGGTGGAGTGGGCGCGCGACCAGGCGCTGGACCTGGCGCTGCTGGTGCCGGCTTGACCGGTCTGTCAGCAGTCGGTCGGACTGCTCCAGCGGGGCCTCGACGAGGCGGGGGTGGCCACGGTGTCGCTCACCCTGGTGCCGGAGATCACCGAGATGGTCAAGCCGTCGCTGGCGTGCTTCATCCGTGAGCCATTTGGGCTGACCCTGGGCGACGTCGGCGACGCCGCCACCCACGCCGCCATCCTGCGGGCCACGCTGGCCGAGGCGGCCCGGGACCACCCCGCGGGCACCATCGTGCCGCTGCCCTTCGCCTGGACCAGGGACGATCTGCGCGCGCGGCAGCTGCGCAAGGAGGCGCTGTAGGTGACGTCGCCGGCGCAGGCGGGCGATGGCCGGCCGGCTCTGGGGATGCGCGAGGTGGCCGCCGCATCCTTGGCCCGGCTCCGGGGCGGCCCGGGTCTGCGCCGCTCGCTGTGGTGGTGGCTGGGCTCGGGCCTGCTGCTCACCGAGGCGTTCGCCGTCGGCGTCGCGCAGTTGCAGTCGCAGCAGGCGGCGGCGGTCGCGGCGCTGGGCGCACTGGCCTGGTGGCTGGTGGTCAGCCTGGTCCCGGTCCTCGGCGCCTGTCTCCTGAGGACGCCTGACGGGCTCGAGGTGGACCGGCTGGGCGTGCCCAACGGGCTGACGCTCCTCCGCGCCTACAGCTGCGCCGGGCTCATCCTCTGTGCCTTCGTCTCCACGCCGCATCGGATCGGCTTCATCCTCTGGGCCACGGTGGGGGCGGCCGCCGCGCTGCTCGACCTGCTCGACGGCTACATCGCGCGTCACGTCGGCCCCCTGACCGCGCTCGGCCAGACGCTCGACCCGGTGATGGACTGCGCCTTCTTCTCCATGGCCGCCGTCGGCAACATCGCGCTGGGGATCGTGCCCTGGTGGCTGGGCGCCATCCTGCTGGCGCGCTACGCGGGTCCGCTGGTCTTCGGCCTGGCCTACCAGATCGCCGGGCGGCGCCCGGAATTGAGCGCCACCACATGGGGCAAGCGGAACACCTTGCTGACGGGGACCACGCTGGCGGTGCTCCTGGTGGTGCGCTCCCTCGACGGTCCCACGGAGCTGATCGCGGTGCCTTTCGCGATCCCGCTGGCGGCGACCACGCTGTTGCACTTCGGAGTCCTGGCGCAGCGCGAGCGGGTCGCCGCTCGGGCCACGGCCGGCGCGTCCCGCTGACTGGCGATCAGTCCTCGGTTCTCGCCACCCCCGACCGCAACCCGGCGCCCGCCACCAGGGCGCTGAGCAGGGCCAGGGCGGCGCCCACCAGCATGGTGTCGCGGAAGCCGGTCTCGAAGGCGGAGCGGACGGCGTCGTTGACGGCGACGCGCTGCGCCGGGCTGAGCGCGGCCGGCGGCTCGATCAGCGCCAGCCGCGAGCTCTGGGCCACAATGGCGTCCCGCGCCGGCGGTGCCAGGGCCAGCTGGTCGAGCCGAGAGGACAGCATGGTGTCGAAGCCGCGAGTCAGAACCAGGCCCAGGGCGGCGACGGCGATCAGCCCGGCGGTGCGCGAGACGGCGTTGTTGACCCCCGAGGCGGCCCCGGCGTGCCGGCTGGAGACCGAGCTCATCACCGTGGTGGTCAGCGGCGCCACGGTGATGGCCATGCCCAGGCCCAGCGCGAGCACCCCCGGGAGCACACCGGCGACGTAGCCCTCGGTACCGGAGCCGAGGCCGAGGAGCAGGAAGCCGAGGCCCGCCAGGGCCGGACCCACCACCAGCGGCAGCCGCGGCCCCACCCGCTGGGAGAGCGCGCCGGTGAAGCGCGAGAGCACCGACAGGATGAGGATGAAGGGCAGCAGCGCCGCCCCCGCCTGGGCCGGGCTCATCCCCCGCACCTCGATGAGGTCCAGGGGCAGGAAGAAGAGGGAGCCGCCCAGCGCCGCGTAGAGCAGCAGCGTCAGCACGTTGGTCACGGTGAAGGCCCGCGAGCGGAAGAGGCCGAGCGTCAGCATCGGCACCCGGGTGTGCCGCACCTCCTCGGACCGCTCCAGGACGATGAACGCGACCAGCATCGCCAGACCGGCGGCGGCGCTGGCGAGGACCACGGCGTCGCCCAGCCCCGCGCTCTGGGACTGGATCAGCCCCAGGACCAGGAGGCCGAGTCCAGCGGTGGCCAGCAGCGCCCCCGGCCAGTCGAGCCGGCCGTGGACGCTGTCGTCGCGTGACTCGGGAACGCGCAGCGCCACCAGGGCCAGGACGATGGCGGCAAGCGGGACGTTGATCAGGAAGGCCCAGCGCCAGGAGGCGTGCTCGACGAGCAGGCCTCCGAGCAGGGGGCCGATGGCCGCGGTGATGGCGGTGGCGCCGCTCCAGGTGCCGATGGCGCGCCCGCGGGCCGTCCCGGTGTAGGCGGCGCTGATCAGGGCCAGGCTGCCGGGCGTCAGCAGCGCCGCCGCCGCCCCCTGGAGGACACGGGACGCCACCAGCATTCCGATGTCGACCGAGAGCCCGCAGATGACGGAGGCGAGCGCGAACAGCGCCACACCGGCACCGAACATGCGCCGGCGGCCCAGCCGGTCACCGAGCGCGCCGCCCACCAGGAGCAGCGCGGAGAGCATCAGCGCGTAGCCCTCGACCACCCACTGGGCGCCCGCCGCGTCGGTGCCCAGGTCGCGCTGCACCGCCGGCAGCGCCACGTTGACCACGGTGCCGTCGATGAAGGCCATGCTGGAGCCGAGGATGGCAGCGAGCAGAGTCCAGGACGGGTTGACGGCCGCGGGCGCGGGCGCGGGCGGCGGACCGCAGCGGATGACGGCCTCGTCGCAGGGTGGCCGGACGGCGATGCTCATGGTGCTGCAGCCTACCCGTGGCCGCCACCCACCAACGCGCGAGCGCCACGGTCCCGGGTTCCGTGCTCGGGAGCGGCGCCCGGCGGGCCCCCGGGGCAGCCGCCGGCCTCGGGGCCGGCGACCTTCCCGGGTTGCCGTCAGCGGCTGCGCGCGAAGTAGACGTCCGAGTTGAGGCAGTCGGTGCCGGCGTTGCCGGGCACCAACTCGGTGCAGCGGGTGTAGACGACGTTGAGCCGGTTGAGCGGATCGAACGCCACCTCGAAGAAGTCTCCGAAGGCGAAGTCCCCGGCGGGGGCGACCTCGACCGGGTCGACCTGGCTGTAGGCCACCGGCCTGCCGAAGCCGGAGGACAGGCCGGCGAAGACATGCCAGTTGCCGGTGAGGGTCTGATGGCTGTAGTAGCCGATACCGATGGTGTGCCCGTCGCCGGCGACGCTCATCCAGCTGTAGCGGATCAGTCCGGCGCCGGCCGGGGTGACGTCCGTCATCGCCCAGGTCCGGCCGTGGTCTCTCGACCGATAGAGGTTGAGCCTGGCTCCGGTCTTGACGTGGTTCAGGGTGGTCGGGTTGGCGAACAGCGCGTAGACGTCCCCGTTCCTCGCCACGGTCACCGACGGCCAGGTGATGTCCCCGTTGGTGTTGGCGCCCGAGGGCAGGTCGCTGTTGTAGCTTCCGGCCTTGAAGCGCGTCCACGTCCTGCCGTCGTCGGCGGAGACGTACGACCAGAGGGTGCCGACGGTGAAGCCCGGATCACCGGGATTGTTGACCTGCCCGTCGGCTCCGGCATCGTTGGTGCAGAACATGTAGAGATAGCGCGAGCCGGGAGCGTGGTCGGCGGCCGGCCGGCACCACCCGCTGTCCGGCAGGGTGCACCCCAGGGGGTCGAACGAGCCACCGGCGTCGCGCGAGAGGAAGACGGTGTAGCGGCCACCGCGCGCGGGCGCGCCGGGCGCGGGCGGGGTGACCGGGCCGGCGCAGCCCGCCGCGGTCGAACCCACGTTGTAGGTGTCCTTGTCGCCCTCGTTGCCCGCGTACATCACGGTGGCCGCCCCGTGCGCCGTCACCCAGGGCCGGTCGTCGACGGGCATCAGGGTCGGGATCACGGGGCGGTGGATATCCTGGGTCATGTTGCCGGTGCCCGGTCCCTTGACAGTCCACCGGGTGAAGCTGTCGTCCACCACCTTGGTGTCCACGAAGTAGAAGTGGTTGGCGTCGTCGAGGGTGATGTCACCCTCGTCGCCGAAGTCGAGCTGGTCGGGCGCGGCGGCCAGGTTGGCCAGGCCGGGCATGTCGCCGAAGTTGACGCCATCGCTCGACGTCCACATCCACGACTGGGCGCGGACACCCGTGGGGGCGCTGGGGTCGAGGGCGACGGCGTTGCAGTGGTTCTGCTTGTGGGCGGTGACGAAGATGTTGCCGAACTTGTCGATGGCGATCCCCGGCTCGTAGCCGCCGCAGGACTTGAAGGTGGGGAGACGCACGGGTGGTCCGAAGGCGGGGGCGGTGACCAGGGTGCCGGCGGCCACCCTGGGACCGCCGGCCGCGGACGCGGGCCCGCTGGCGCCGGCCACGCTGACGAGCACGATGGTCGCCCCCAGGGCAACCCGTGCACCGGTCGTGAGGTTCATGGTCTGCTCTCTCCACTGCCGAATCTGGACGCCGGATGACCGGGTCGGCCTGCTGCCAGCCGCCGACCGTCATGGCATGACCCGCCCTCGGGTGAGCCGTTCTGGCATACGGAGACCCCGTCCGACCGCCAGGCGTTTCAGTACGTGCTCCAACCCGGCGCCCGGTTGACAGCAGCTACCGGTCACGCCTAGGATGGACCGGCTCCGCTCTGCGCGGAACAGCCCCCCATCCAGCAACCAGGAGTCCTCATGGCAGCGACGCCGCGTCCCCTCGACATGCGAGGTGGCATTGCGCCCATCGGAGGTCTCCCGCCCATCGCCTAGCCGGCAGTCGCCTGGCTGAGACGCGAAGGACCGGGAGGCCGACAGGCCCCCGGTCCTTTTCGATTTCCGTTCTCAGCACGTATCAGCCAGGAGTGACAGCAACCGTGACCCAGGCGACACTCGAGCCCCCGGCGCAGGCGTCCGCGACGCCGCCGGACCGGCGCCCCGATCTCACCCGCCGCGGCCTCGGCATGCTGGCGCAGTACGCGCGCATGCAGCCGTTCCCGTTCCTGCTGGCGATGACGGGAGCGGCGGTCTACGCCGTCTGCACCCTGGGCAGCACCATCGTCCTGGGGCGGGTCACCGACTCGGTACTGGTCCCCGCCTTCCGGGCCGGCGGCGTGGACCGCGGCACGCTCGCCGCCGGCCTCCTCGCCGTCGCTGCGGTGGCGGTGGCCCGAGCCGGTGGCATTGCGGTGCGCCGCTACTTCGCCGGCATGACCACCGGACGCGTGGCACGCGACCTGCGCCGCCGCGTCGTGGCGCAGTACTCGCACCTGCCGCTGTCCTGGCACCGCGCCCGCCCCACCGGGGACCTCCTGGCGCACGCCCACGCCGACATCGAGGCCGCCACCCACGTCCTCGGCCCCACGCCGTACACGCTGGCCGTGATCCTGCTGATCGGCCTGAGCGGCGTGCTCATGGTGCTCACCGACCCCTTCCTGGCCCTGGTGGGCTGCACCAGCCTGCCCGGGCTGGCGATCATGAACCGGATCTTCACGGCGCGCATCGAGGCGCCCGCCCGGCGCGCCCAGCACCACGTCGGCGAGATCAGCGCCGTGGCGCACGAGAGCGTCGACGGCGCGCTGGTGGTCAAGACGCTGGGCCGCGAGGCCGCCGAGGTGGCGCGCTTCGCCGCCCGGGCGGAGGCGCTGCGCCGGGAGCGCGTCGCCACCGGCCGCGTGCGCGGCGGGTTCGAGCCGGCGCTCGACGCCCTGCCCGACCTCGGCATCGTGCTGCTGGTGGTGGTCGGCGCCTGGCGGGTGTCCACCGGGGCCATCACCACCGGAACCCTGGTGCAGTTCATCAGCCTGTTCCAGCTGCTCGCCTTCCCCATGCGCCTGATCGGCTTCCTGCTCAGCGACCTGCCGCGCGCCGTGGTCGGGCGCGAGCGGCTGGACGACGTCTTCGAGCAGCGGCCGGCGCCGGCCGCGGGCGGCCTGCCCCGGACCGGCGGCGCCATCCACTCCGGCGCACCGCTGTCGCTGCGGGTCGAGAACCTCCGCCATCGCCAGGGCGCGCAGGCCGTCCTCGACGGGGTCAGCTTCGAGGTGGCCGCCGGCGGCTGTGTGGCCCTGGTCGGCGCCACCGGCAGCGGCAAGAGCACGCTGCCACCGAGGCGGAGATCGAGGCCGCGGTCGACGCCCTGGGGCTGCGGCCGTGGGTGGAAGGGCTGCCACTGGGGCTCGACACCCCCTGCGGCGAGCGCGGCGACAGCCTCTCGGTGGGCGAGCGCCAGCTGGTGGCGCTGGCGCGGGCCCAGGTCGGCGGCTGCGGGCTGCTGGTCCTCGACGAGGCCACCAGCGCGGTCGACCCCAGGACGGAGCGATCGCTGGCGGTGGCCCTGGCGCGGCTCGGCGAAGGGCGGACCACCATCACCATCGCCCACCGGCTGAGCACCGCCGAGCAGGCCGACTGGGTGCTGGTCATCGACGGCGGCCGACTGGTGGAGCAGGGCACCCACGCCCAGCTGGCGGCCGCCGGTGGCGTCTACTCGCGGCTGCACGCCGGCTGGCTCGGCAACACCGCGGTGGCGGTGTAGGCGGGCGGCGCTCCGCGAGGGGCACCGCCCGCCCGAGGGAAGGGAGGGGGGGTGCGAGGGAAGGGAAGGGACCGCCGGGGCCAGGCCAGAGGGAGGCTCGGCCCGGCCGCCGGCGGCAAAGGGAGGGGGGGTGTCAGATGTGAACCGGACGGTCCGGTCCGGGGCCGCTGCTGCGCGTGGGCTCCGGTGAGTGTCACCATAGGCCCCACCGGATAAACGGGATGTTCGTCCCGCCGGACGGCGCCATGGCTGCCGGCTCAGAGGTTGCGGACGGCCTCGGCGGTGTGCGGCCCCTGGAGGTGCATCAGCACCACCCCGCGCCGCGCGTGGATCATGGCCACCATCACCGCGGCCGAGGTGCCCCCCCAGTCACGGGTGTCGACGTCCCACATCAGCACGCGGTACCCGTGCAGCGCGGCGATGCGGGCGACGCGGCCGCCGGGCCCGTCCCAGTCACCGTACGGGGGGCGGAAGAGGTCGCAGCCCGCATGGACGCCGCCCTCGATCTCCGCGGCGACCGCGGCGTCGCCCAACCGCGTCAGGAAGGGATGGGAGTAGGTGTGGTTGCAGACCAGGTGGCCACGCGCCAGCAGGGTCGGCACCAGCCACGGATTGAGGTCGCGGCACAGCCCGGTGGGGAAGAAGGTGGCCAGCCAGTGATGGCTGTCCAGGGCGTTGAGGATGGCGTTGATCGCCGCCGGTGGAGCGCAGTCGTCAAAGGTCAGCATGACCCCGTTGCCGTTGGCGGGCGGCACCGAGAAGGTGCCCGAGGGCGGGGCTCCGGGGGTGGCGGCCAGCCAGTAGCCATCGCTCCGCGGCGTGGCCACCATCGCCACCACAGGGCCGACCCGGGGCAGCACGGCGCCCGAGCCGTATCCGCCGGCGGTGCCGAACGGGAAGACGCCGCCGTCGGCGGCGGCCATCCAGTATCCGGTGCCGTCCGCGGTCGCCGCCGCCGCGACGATGGGAGCGTTGAGCGGCTGCCCGCCCAGACTGCCCAGCCCGCGCGCATCCCCGAAGGGGAAGACGCCGCCGTCCTGGGCGATCAGCCAGTAGCCGTTGCCACTCGCCGTCCTCGCCATGCCCACGACCGGCTGGTTCAGCCGGATGCCGCCGGTGCTGCCGTAGCTGTGGTCGACGGCGTCACCGAAGGGGAAGATGCCGCCATCGCTGGCCACCAGCCAGTAGCCGTGGCCGCCGGCCGTCGCCGCCATGCCGACCACCGGCCGGTTGAGCCGCCGGCCCCCGGTCGATCCGTAGGAGCGCTGGGCGGCGTCGCCGAAGGGGAAGATGCCGCCGTCGCTCGCCACCAGCCAGTAGCCGTCGCCGCTGGAGGTGGCGGCCATGCCGACGATGGGCCGGTTGAGGCGCATGCCGCCGGTGGAGCCGTGGGAATGCTGGACGGCGTCGCCGAAGGGAAAGATGCCGCCGTCGCTCGCCACCAGCCAGTAGCCATTGCCGGTCGAGGTCGCGGCCATGCCGACCACGGGCCGATTGAGAGGGACGCCGGCCAGGTCGCCGGCGAATCCGGCCGCGCCGAAGGCGAGGACGCCGTGCGGCGTCGGGTCCGCGGGTAGCGACGCCTGCGGTCGCGACGCGGCCGGCCCGACCGCGGACGCGGCCTCGGCGGCGCCGGGGGCGGCGGTGAGCAACGCGGCCAGAAGCCCAAGGGCACAACTCCAGACGTGACGCCGGGGCCCGCCCCCCGGCCAGTGCTCACTCACCGTCACCCACCTCCTCCCGATCCACCGCCGCAAGGCTACGGCAACCCGGACGCCGCCGCCGTCACATGGCACGATTGGTGCAGCCATGCGCCCCCGTGTCACCCGGACCGATGCCGTGGTCGAGGCCGCCCGCCGCTGCATCGCCGAGCGCGGGTTCCTGGGCGCCGACATCGACGACATCGCCCGCGAGGCCGGGGTCTCCCGGGCCACCGTCTACCGCTACGCCGGCGGCAAGTCGGCGCTGATCCGCGACGTCCTCATCCTGGAGTGCACCGAGCTGATCGGCCGGGTGGCGGCGGCCGTCGACGCGGCCGTCGACGGCCGCGACGCGCTGCGAAGGCTGGTGGCGACCGGGCTGGAATCGCTCCGGCTGCAGCCGGTGCTGGCCCGCGCCACCGGCCCCGACCTGCGCGCCGTGCTGCCGACGCTCACCATCGACGGCGGCCCGCTCATCGGCCGCTGCGCGCAGCTGCTGACCCCGGTCCTCGCCGGAGCCCAGGAGCGCGGCCTGCTGGGGCCCGACTTCAGCCCGCCGGCCTTCGCCGAGCACGTGGTCCGCTTCGTCCTCGGCCTCATCCACACCCCGACCCTGGGCGCCGACAGCCGCGATCCGGGAGCCGCCGCCGAGCGCGCCCTGCGGCTGTTCGGCCCCGCGGTGCTGCCGCGCGATCCGGACCGGACCTAGGCGACCGGCAGTCATTTTGGTGTTGACACGCAAACTCCCGGGAGTACCATGTCGCCGTCCCGGTTGGAGGGATGGCCGCCCGACACCGGCGAGAACAGTCCCGGGCGAGGCCCGCTACCCACCGGGGTGCGGCCGGGCCCTCGCCGGGTCGGCGGCCTTGGGGAAGGGAAGAGCTTGAGGCGTCGCCGGACCCCCGCGCTGTCGGTGGTGGCTGCGTGCCTGGCACTGAGCGGCTGCACCCAGAGCCACCTGGCCGAGACGCAGGCCGTGCACCTCCACGGGCAGGTGGTCGACGGCTCGGGTCACCCGGCGTCCGGGGTGGTCCTGCATCTCTTCAAGCAGGCCGACATCGGCGAGGCATTCGGCGGCCTGATCGCCATCGCGGCGACGATCGGCTTTGCCTGCCTGGCGCCGCAGGCCCCGACCATCTGCCAGGGCGGCCGCAGCGCCACCACCGGCGGCGACGGCCAGTACACCTTCGACCTCACCGGCAGCGACACGCAGGGCGCCGTCGGGCAGGCGAGCACCTTCGATCTCACCGCCACCTTCCCGCCGGTGGCGGGCAGCCGCTCGGGGCCCACCACGACGGCGAGCTTGATGATCCAGCAGCCCGACCTGCCCCTCCCCGACCTGCACCAGTGGGCCGCCGTGGCGGTCGCCTCCACTGTGGGGGGCACGCTGACGCTGAGCGCGCCCGCCTTCGCGGGCGACGGCGGCGGCTCCCCCCGGTACCGGCTGCGCGCCCTCGACGTCCATGGCCGCGAGCTCTGGTCCGCCGACGCCGACCCGGGCCACGGCAGCCTGGATGCCCGGGTGCTCGAGGACCTGAGCGGCAGCGGCGTGCTCGAGGCGCTGACCTCGCTGAGCGCCCCCCAGACCGGCGTCGACCTGGTCTACACCACCGCGCCGGCCGCCGTCCGCGGTGCCGGTGCGCCACCCTCCCGCAACGCGCCCTGCTCGGTGGTCAACTCCGACCAGAGCGTGCACGCGCTCTCGCCCTGCCCGCTGACCGACGGCGACCTCGTCGGCACGGCCAGCACCGTGGTCGCCGGCTGCGCCGCCTGCGCGGGTACGCACACAGCGGTGATCGTCGACCTCGGCTCGCGCCGACAGCTGTCGCTGCTGGTGATCCGTGGTGGCACCAGCCAGCTCAATGCCGAGCTCTCCGACGATCAGGTCAGCTGGCGCCCCTACGCCACCGGCGACGGCGGCGAGCTGGCCCTGACCGGCAGTGGCGCGGGCCGCTATCTGCGCGTGCGCGGGCCCGCCGGCCTCGACGTCAGCGGGCTCACCGAGATCTCCGCCTGGAGCTGACCTCGCCGCCTACAGCGGCTGGGCGCGAGCCTGCCTGTAGGCCTCGGTGAACAGCCTGGCCACCTGGGCATAGCCCTGGGCGCTGGGGTGGAAGCCGTCGGTGCCCACCCAGTCGGGATGGGTGTCGGGGACCTCGCCCTGGGCGTGCAGGTCGACGACTGTGGCCCGCTCCTGCGCCGCCACCCGGGCGACCGCAGCGTTGAAGTCGTCCACCCGGCGGTTCAGGGTGGGCCCGTCGGGCACCAGCACGCCGGCGGGGATGAGGCAGCGCCGGCCGGGGGTGGGGGTGACGCAGGCCAGGTAGGCGGGGAGGTGGTCCAGCACCGGGGTGTTGGCCACCAGCACCAGGGCGCCCGACTGGCGCAACGAGCGGATCAGGATCCCCAGGTCGCGCTCGTAGGAGACCGGGGTCACGCCCCTGGCCAGGTCGTCGACGTTGAACCACACCGTGGCCACGGTGGGGTGCAGCGCCGTCGCCTGCATCATCTCGTCGATGAGGGCGGCGCTCACCGTCTCGCCGCCCAGGCCCAGGTTGTAGTACGTCGACGCCCGCGGCAGCGCCGCGTTGAAGAACAGCTGCGGCCAGGAGTCACGGAGGCGCAGGGCGTCGTCGGGGATGCCCACCCCCAGGGCGTCGCTGGCGCCCAGGTCGACGTACACCTCGGGGGTCCCGGCGGCGCCGATCGACGGGCCCGGCGGTGTCGCCGGCCCGGAGCTGCCGCAGGCGGTGAGCACCGCCACCAGCGCCGTCAGCAGCAGGCCGGTGACGCGGCTCACGCTCCGCCCACCGCCTCGCGGGCGGGCAGCCGGGCGGCCCGCAGCGCCGGCCACGCCGCCGCCAGCAGCGCCAGCAGCGCCGAGCCCGCCACGCCCGCCAGCGCCAGCCCCAGGGGCACGCCGCCCAGGTCCACGCCGACCAGCCCCTGGTCGACGAGGTAGCCGTTGACCACCACGCCCACCGCCAGCGCCGTGCCCAGCCCGCAGAGGGTGCCGAGGAGCCCGCCCGCCGTCCCCACCAGCAGCGCCTCGCCGGCGAACCAGCGCAGGATGTCGCCGTCCCGGGCGCCGATGGCCTTGAGCACCCCGATCTCCCGGCGGCGCTCGCGGACGGCCGCCAGCAGCGCGTTGGCGATCCCCATGGCGGCGATCAGCAGAGCGATGACGCCGATGGCACCGAGCACGATGTCGACCACGTGCAGGTACTTCTGCACGGTGGCCACGAGGTGCTCGGGGGCGCTGGTCGAGTAGCCCAGCGTGGTGATCTCGGCGCGAACGGTGTGGACCGCGCCGAGGTCGCTGGCGATGACCACCAGGCCGCTGTAGTCCGAGGTCGGCCGCGGGATGCCGATGGAGGTGCCGTCCACCCCGGCGAGCTGCCAGGCGCGCTCGGCGCGGGTCAGCTCGATGGAGGTGAGCAGATCGCCGTCCGACACCTGCTGGGCGACCACGCCGGTGATCACCGCCCTCGACCAACGCGCCCGGGCCGGCACCTGGCTGTTGCCGGTGGCCTGGGGGGCGCCGATCTCCACCTCGGTGCCGAGGACGGCACCAGGCTGCTTGACGTCGAGGCCGAGCCGGTCGAGGTATCCCTGGGTCACGGCCACCTCGGTCAGCGACCCCGCTGCCGGGAGCCTGCCCGCCAGCACCGTCACCGGGAGGCTGCGGAACTGGGTGAGGTCGACGCCGACGGCGATGTCACCGAAGGGGCGCGGCAGATTGCGGTCGGGGTCGTCGCCGGGGTCGACGTTGGGCCCGAAGCCGCGCGGCGGCGGCACCACCAGCACCCGCGAGGCCAGCACGGCGACGACGCTGTTGACCGACGGCGCGCCGCGGATGGCATCGACCGTGGCCTGGCTCAGGTCGCGCGCCGTGCCCGCCCTGGGGCTGTCGCTGTCCGGCTGGCTGGGGTCGGGGGCGGCCGCCACCACCTTGATGGCCGTCGCCGGGCCACCTTTGCCGAGCTCGCCGATGATCCGGGTGTCGGCCACCTGGGCGATGGCGGCGAGCGCCACCAGCAGTCCGCTGCCCAGGGCCACGGCGATGACGGTGAGCAGGGTGCGGGCCGGCCGCCGCAGCGCCGAGCGCAATGCCAGCAGGGCCGAGTCCCGAAGGCTCATGCGGCGATGCGCCCGTCGCGAAGCCGCAGCGTCGACTCGGCCCGGGCGGCCACCAGCGGATCGTGGGTGACCACCAGCAGCGTGCAGCCGCGCTGGCGCCGGACGGCGTCGAGGAGGTCGAGGATGAGCTCGGTCGACTCCTCGTCGAGGTTCCCGGTGGGCTCGTCGGCGAGCAGCAGCCGCGGCGCGTTGGCCAGGGCGCGGGCGATGGCGACCCGCTGCCGCTCCCCGCCACTGAGCGCGCCGGGGCGATGGTCGCCCCGGTCGGCGAGGCCGACCGCCTCCAGCAGGTCATCGGCGCGCGCCCGGCGCTCGGCGGGCGGGACCCGCGCCAGGGAGAGGGCCATGGCGATGTTCTCGCGCGCCGTCAGCACCTCGACCAGGCCGAAGTGCTGGAAGACGAAGCCCACCGTGCTTCGCCGGTAGGCGGCGAGCCGGCCGCCGCGGAGGGTCGCGAGGTCGCTGTCGCCGACGGCGAGCCGCCCGCGCTGGGGCGCCTCGAGGCCGCCGACCAGGCTCAGCAGGGTGCTCTTGCCGGCACCGCTGGGGCCGCGCAGGGCGACATGGGCCCCGGCGGGGACATCGAGATCGACGCCGCTGAGGACCGGCACCGCACCGCGGCCGCGGCCGAAGCGATGCTCGAGGGCCTCCGCGACCACGCGGACCCCGCCGGCTGCCTCGGACACGCGCCCGATTGTCCGCCCGGCATGTGTTCACGCCGTGAACGCGAAGCTATGGAGTGCTGTCGCCGGCGAGGTGGGAGGTGTCGTTCCAGCGCAGCAGGGCGGGGATGCCGTGCTCGTGGCCGAGCAGCGAGATGGAGGCGGTGACCAGGACCAGGTGGCTGCCACCGACCGGCGGGAGCTCGATCCAGCGCGCCCCGAGGATGCGGTTGAGGTGGCCGTGCGCCACCACGCAGACGTCGCCGTCGATGGCGCGGACCTCGGCGATGACCCGGTCGACGCGCTCGCCCACCTGCTCGACCGTCTCGCCGTCGGTGACACCGTCCGACCAGAGGAGCCAGCCCGGGTGCTCCTCGCGCATCTGCGCCGTCGTTCTGCCCTCGGTGGAGCCGTAATCCCACTCGGCGAGGTCGTCACGCACCTGGGCAGCGTCGCCCAGCCCGGCCAGCTCGGCCGTCTCCCGGGCCCGGCCCAGGGGGCTGACCAGGACGGCCGCGAAGGCGTGGCCGGCCAGCGCGGCGCCCGTCGCCTGCGCCTGGCGCCGGCCGGTCGGCGTCAGCGGGACCTCGGTGCGCCCGGTGTGGCGACCGTCCCTGCTCCACTCCGTCTCGCCGTGCCGGACCAGATAGACGGTCTGCTGGGGCTCGGACATGCGGGCGACAGCGTAGACAGCGGGGGCCCGGCATGGCGTCGCGGGGCCCGCTGCTATCCTAGACCGCGATGCTGCCGACCAGCTCCGCGGGGCGCCGCCGGGCGTGACCACCGCCGCCGTCGTCCTCGTCCTCGCCACCTTCCTGGCCGCCGCGGTGGAGATGGTCGAGGCCACCACCATCGTGCTCGCCGTCGGCATCATCCGCGGCTGGCGGGCAGCGCTGATCGGCGTCGCCGGCGGCCTGGCGGTGCTGACGGTGATCGTGGCCGCGCTCGGCCCGGCGGTCACCCGCATCCCCATCGACGCCTTGCGCCTGGTGATCGGCTCGCTGCTCCTGGTCTTCGGGCTGGGCTGGCTGCGCAAGGCCATCCTGCGCGCCGCCGGGCGCAAGGCGCTCCACGACGAGGAGCGCATCTTCGAGGAGCAGCGCGCCGCCGCCATCAAGGCGGGCACCCCCGTCGGCTTCGACACCTATGGGTTCACGCTGGCCTTCAAGGGCGTGCTCCTGGAGGGCCTGGAGGTGGCCTTCATCGTCCTCACCTTCGGCAGCAACCAGGGCAGCATCGCGCTGGCCGCGGCCGGCGCCGGCGCCGCCCTGGTGGTGGTGGTGGTGGCGGCGGTGCTGATTCGCGGACCGCTGGCGCGGGTGCCAGAGAACACCATGAAGTTCGCCGTGGGAGTGATGCTCGTCTCCTTCGGCACCTTCTGGGGCGCGGAGGGGGCCGGGGTCGAATGGCCGCTCGCCGACGGCGCCATCCTGGCGCTCATCGCCCTCTACCTGGGCACGGCGCTGCTGCTGGTACGCATCGTCCGCGCGGCGCCGGCCGCGCCGGTCGCTCCGCCTCCCCCTGCGGCCGCGGCCGTGGCGGCCGGCCGGTGAGACGACTGAAGGCCATCGGGCTCTTCTGGTGGGACTTCGTCATCGGCGACGACTGGATCATGGCGGCGGGCATCCTGGTGGCACTGGGGGTGGCCGCGGCTCTGGCCCACTCCGGAATCGCCGCGTGGTGGGTGCTGCCACCGGCCGTCGCCGGGGTGCTCTGGTTCTCGCTGCGCCGGGCCGTGACACCCGGCCAGTGACCGGCTGACCGGTGCGCTACGGCGTGGTGGGAGTGCCCGGGGGCACGCGGCTCGGCGTGGTCGTCGACGGAATGATCCATGTCCACCCGTCGGTGAGCTCGGTGGTGGAGCTGCTCGGGGACGACGGCGAACGGCTCGCCCGCGCCGGCGAGGCGGCGCTGGGCGACCCGCTCGAGGTGCGCCCCAGGGCGGGCGAGCGGCTGCTGCCACCGGTGGGGGTCCCGCCGAGCCTGCGCGACTTCTACGCCTTCGAGGACCACGTCCGCACCGCCCGGCGCGGGCGCGGGCTGGACATGGACCCGGAGTGGTACCAGCTTCCGGTCTTCTACTTCAGCAACCCGCGCGCCGTGGCCGGTGACGGCGACGAGGTGGCCGTGCCGCCCGGCTGCGCCGAGCTGGACTACGAGCTGGAGGTGGCCGCCGTAGTGGGCCGGAGCGGCCGCGACCTGGACCCCGAGGGGGCCGAGGCCCACATCGCCGGCTATTGCGTCATGAACGACTGGAGTGCGCGTGACCTGCAGCGGCGTGAGATGCGGCTGGGCCTGGGACCGGCCAAGGGCAAGGACTTCTCCACCACCCTGGGCCCACTGCTGGTGACGCCTGACGAGCTCGCCGACCGGCGCTCGGGAACGGCGTTCGACCTGGCCATGACCGCCACCGTCAATGGGCGGGAGTACTCGCGCGCGCGCTGGTCGGACATCTACTGGAGCTTTCCCGAGATGCTCGCCTACGCGTCCCGCGGCGCCGCGCTGGTCCCCGGCGACGTCGCCGGCAGCGGCACCTGCGGGACCGGCTGCATCCTCGAGCTCTCCCTGACCCGCGGCGCCGCCGAGTACCCGTGGCTGCGGCCGGGCGACCTCGTCGAGCTCGGCGTCGAGCGGCTCGGGACGGTGCGCAACCGGATCGTCGCCGGCCCCCCCTGGCGGCCCCTCCGGCCCGGGGGGACCGGCTGACGGCGCCACCACCCCGGCCGCGTGGCCCGCGCGGCCGCCCGTCCGCGCGGGCTACAGTGAGTCCCGTGGGAGTTGTGACGCGCCGCGGCACCGTTCGGGTCGACGGCGGCAGGATCGCCTACACCGAATACGGTGAGGGGGCTCGGCCCCTGGTGCTGATCCACGGGCTGATGCTCAGCCAGCGCATGCACGAGGCCAACGCCAGGACGCTGGCCGAGCGCGGCCACCGGGTCATCACCGTCGACCTGCTGGGCCACGGCGCGGCCTCGCACCCCAGCGACATGACCTGCTACTCGATGTACCACTTCGGCAGGCAGGTGATCGCGCTGCTCGACGCGCTGGGCCTGGAGCAAGCCATCGTGGGCGGCACCTCGCTGGGCGCCAACGCCTCGCTGGAGGTGGCTGCGCACCACCCCGACCGCGTTCGCGCGCTCATCGTCGAGATGCCCGTCCTCGACAACGCCCTGCCCGCCGCCGCCTGGACCTTCGTGCCGATCATGTCCTACTGCACCCTGGGCCGCCCGCTCGCCCAGTTGATGGCGCTGGGGGCCCGCGCGGTGCCGTCGCGGCTGCTGCCCACCTGGGTGGACATTCTCGTCGACGTGCTCCGCCGCGACCCGGGGCCGAGCGGCGCGCTGCTCCAGGGCCTGCTCTACGGCCAGGTGGCGCCCCACCGCGACCAGCGCCGCCGCATCGAGGCGCCGGCTCTGGTGATCGGCCACAAGCGCGATCCCCTGCATCCCTTCGGTGACTCCGACACGCTGGTCCGGGAGCTGCGCCACGGGCGGCTGGTGCAGGCGTCGAGCATCCTGGAGCTGCGCCTGCGGCCGCAGCGGCTGCTCGCCGTCATCGACGAGTTCTGCACCGAGCAGTGGCCGGCGACGCGCCGCGCCTCGCGCGCGCGAGCCTCCTGAGCAGCAACCCCGCCACGAGACGCACTCCCAGGAGCCCACATGGCCGAAACCGTGACCATCACCGACAACCGCACCGGCCGGACCATCGAGGTGCCCATCGAGAACGGCGCCATCCGGGCCACGGCTCTTGCCGAGCTGCGCGGTGACGCCGAGGACCACGACGGGCTGATGTCCTACGACCCGGCCTTCATCAACACCGCCAGCTGCGTCAGCCGGATCACCTTCATCGACGGCGACCGCGGCATCCTGCGCTATCGCGGCTATCCGATCGAGCAGCTGGCCGAGCAGAGCACCTTCCTCGAGGTGGCCTACCTGCTGGTCCACGGCGAGCTGCCGGCGCCGGCGCAGCTGGCCGGCTGGACGCACGAGATCACCATCCACACCATGGTCCACGAGAACGTCAAGCGCTTCATGGACGGGTTCCACCACGACGCCCACCCCATGGGAATTCTGCTCAGCACCGTGGGCGCGCTGGCCACCTTCTACCCTGACGCCACGCGCATCCATGACGAGGAGCAGCGGCGGATCAGCATCTACCGGCTGATCGCCAAGATGCCGACGCTGGCCGCCTACGCCTACCGGCACAGCAAGGGACTCCCCTACGTGCAGCCGGATAACGAGCTCAGCTATCCGGCCAACTTCCTCTCCATGATGTTCAGGATGGTGGAGCCGCGGTACCTGGCGGTCCCCGAGATCGTGCGCGCGCTCGACGTCCTCTTCATCCTCCACGCCGACCACGAGCAGAACTGCTCCACCAACGCCATGCGCGCCGTGGGCAGCTCCCAGCCCGACCCCTACTCCGCCACCGCCGCCGCCATCGCCGCCCTCTACGGACCGCTGCACGGCGGCGCCAACGAGGCGGTGCTGCGCATGCTCGATCGCATCGGCTCCGTTGATGCCGTTCCTGACTTCATCACCGGAGTCAAGGCGGGCAAGGAGCGCCTCATGGGCTTCGGCCACCGCGTCTACAAGAACTACGACCCGCGCGCCAAGGTGATCAAGGCGATGGCCGACAAGGTCTTCGAGGTCACCGGCGTCAACCCCCTGCTCCGCATCGCCCTGGAGCTGGAGCGTATCGCGCTCGAGGACGAGTACTTCGTGAGCCGCAAGCTCTATCCCAACGTGGACTTCTACAGCGGGCTCATCTACCAGGCGCTGGGGCTGCCCACCGACATGTTCCCGGTGCTCTTCGCCATCCCGCGCACGGCCGGCTGGCTGGCGCAGTGGGAGGAGGGTCTGCTCGACAAGGAGCAGCGCATCGCCCGACCGCGCCAGCTCTACCTGGGCAGCGGCGAGCGGCAGTACATGCGGCCCCACGAGCACGCCGGCGACGCCCGGCCGGCCGACGGCAAGCCGGCGCGCGCCCAGGTCCTGGCCTAGGCCGCGACCCGCGACACCGCCTCGGTGCCGGGAAAGAGCGCGGTCCGCCGCAGCGTCATCACGATGCCGACGGCCAGGGACCACAGCGCCAGCAGGACCGGGGCCAGCAACCCCAGCGGGCCGAGCCCGAACACGGAGGCAAGGGTCACGGCCTCCAGGACGGCGGCCACGCCGCCCGCGATGACCAGCCAGCGGGGCAGCGCACCGGAGCGCCCGGCCGCCAGCGAGGCGGCGCCCAGAGCCACGGCCAGCGAGGCGCCGATGCTGCCGAAGACGGCGAACGACGTGTCGCTCAACGCCCGCACGGCCAAGCCGGCGCCGTCGAGGCCGGAGAGTTTGAAAGCCGCGGCGGTCTGCGCCGCGCCGCCCACGGTGGCCAGGGTGGCGGTCATGATGAACCCGCCGAAGGCGAGGTTGGAGAGTCCGCCCGAGGGGCCCTCGCCGCGCCGGAGCAGGCTGCGCAGGGCCCCGAAGAACCAGAGTCCGGCGATGGTCGTCAGTCCGCCGATGAATTGGGAGACGAGAAAGGCATTGCGGTGATCGTGGTAGTAGGTGACGTACTTGGCGATGGGGTCGTCGGGATCGGGTGGTGCGGGGGTGATGAGGACGGTCGCCGCCAGGAGAATCGCAAAGGCGATGCCCATCAGGCCACCGACCCGTTCCCAGTTGAAGCCCTTTGGCATCGAATGCACTCCTTCCCGCTCAGCATCACTGTGGCCATGCCGTTCCCGGGCAAGTGCGAAGTATGCGTCAAGTCGGTCCCTAACGCACACCCACCCTCAGTCGTCGGAGTGGTCGAGGGGATGCAGCAGCCGCGGGCGGCGCCGGCGGCCGGCGCGGGGCGCGGGCGGGTCCGGCTCATCCTCCTCCGCGGGCGGCGGCTCGGCCGGCACCAGCTCGTCGGGGACCGAGGCGCCCGACAGCGCCGCCTGGAGCCGGCGCACCACCGAGGCGGCGACCGCGTCGGCATCGTTGCTCCGGTAGTCGAGCCAGTACTGGAGCTGCAGCGTCACCCCACCGTCGAGCTCGACCGACGGCTGCACGCGGGGCGCGGGCTCGGCGCTCGCCTCCCTGGTCTCGGCCAGCACCTGGCGCGCCGCCCTGATGGCCTTCTCCAGGTCGGTGCCGCTGGGCACCCAGGAGCTCACCGTCCACTGGCGCTGCTCGAAGGCACTCAGGTTGATGACCGTTTTGGTGAAGGCCTCGAGGTTGGGCACGATGGCCAGCCGGCCGTCGGCGAGGCGGAGCGCGGTGGTGCGCAGCTCGATGGTCTGGACCTTGCCGGTCAGGGTGTCGATGGTGACGTCGTCGCCGATGACGAAGGGGCGCTCGACCAGCAGCAGGATGCCGGCCAGGACATTGCGCAGCAGGTCCTGGAATGCCAGGCCGATGGCCAGGGTGCTGAGACCGCCGATGGTCAGGAAGATGCCCAGGTCGAGCCCGGCCGAGTAGAGGGCCGCCGAGATGGCCACGATGACGCCGCCGCCCACCAGGACATTGTGGACCAGCGTGCGGATCTGCTGGTCGGCGGCGGAGCGCGCCACGGCCCGCTCGGCCAGGTTGCGCAGCAGGCGCATGGCCACGATGACCACCGCCAGGACCGCCAGGGGCCAGAGCAGCCGCGAGACGACCGCGACCGCCAGCCCGGAGCCGCCGCCGGTGTGCTCCTGCACCAGGGTGCAGAGACTTCCGATCTGGTCGGCGTGAGGGTTGGTGCAGCCGGACCCGTCGGCGACGACCGCGGAGTGCATCAGCAGGAGCATCGAACGCCGATGCTACGGGCGCGAGCTAGGAGTCGGTGTCCCCGGCGGGAGCCGCCTCGGCCGCGGCCTCCGCGGCCTCCTCCTCGTCCTCGGCGCCACCGCGGACGCGGCGGCCGCTGATCCGGGCGATGACCTCCTCGGGGTCGGTCAGCAGGGTGACGCCCGCGGGCAGCTCGACGTCGGCGGCGGTGATCACCGACTCGGCCGTGACCAGCAACGCGATGTCGGCGTTGAGCTGGCCGGGGAGGTCACCGGGGAGTGCCTCGACGTGGAGCGTGCCCACCACCTGGAGGACGACGCCGAGGTGCAGGTTGACCGCCGGCGACTCGCCGTGGAAGGCCACCGGAACATCGGCCGTGGTCTTCTCGGTGAGGTCGATGGCGAAGAAGTCGCAGTGCAGCGGCTTGCCGCTGCGCGGATGCACCTGGAACTCGCGAAAGAGCACCTTGCGGGGGCGAAGGCCCTCCACGGTCAGCTCGACCAGGGTGGTCTTCCCAGCGCGCTGGTAGACCCGGGAGAGCTCGCGCCCCCCGGTCTCGATGGCCAGCGCCGGCTGCCTGTGGCCGTACACCACGGCAGGGATGACGTCGCCGCGGCGCAGCGCGCCGGCGTGGCGTCCGAGCTGGGTGCGCGGGCGCGCAGAGATGGACAAGGACATGGGACCGCCGATGATAGCAGCCGCCCCGCGAATCGCCGGTCAGGCAGGCGCCCCCGACCGGGTGGTGCCGAAGCGCTCGTGGACGAAGGCCACCACCTCGTCGAGCGAGGCTCCCGGGGTGAAGATCCGCGCCACCCCCATGGCGGTGAGGCGGGCGATGTCCTCCTCGGGGATGATGCCGCCGCCAAAGACGACGATGTCCTCGGCGCCCTTCTCCTTGAGCAGCCGCATCACCTCGGGCAGGAGCGTCATGTGGGCGCCGCTCAGCAGGCTGATTCCGATGCCGTCGACGTCCTCCTGAATGGCCGCCTCGACCACCATCTCCGGCGTCTGGTGGAGGCCGGTGTAGACCACCTCGACGCCGGCGTCGCGGAGCGCGCGAGAGATCACCTTGATGCCGCGGTCGTGCCCGTCCAGGCCCACCTTGGCGGTGAGGATGCGGATTCCGCTGTGTTTCTCGGCCATGCCTGGCCCTGGATGCTACTCCCAGGTCCCGGTCAGGCGAGCGTCAGGGCGTCCCGGACTGCACGTGAGGCGCCAGCAGCGCTGCCACATCGAGGGCGCGAGCCCGCCCGGGAATGCGCTCCAGCCAGTCGGGATCGGAGTGCTCGAAGCGATCGCGCGCGCCCGCCAGCGCGCCTGCCAGGGCCGCCGTGGCGGCCACGTCGCCCTCCCACCGCGAGGCCTGGTCGACCACCGCCTCGATCCCGTCGGCCCGCTCCAGCGCGGTGATGGCCAGCTGGAGCGAGGCGCCCGGGTCGCCGGTGGCCATGGGCACCTCGGTCCATCCCAGGGAGTGCAGCCGGATGTGCAGCGCGGCCGGCGCCTCCTCGAGCAGGGTCTGGCGGAGGCGCACCAGGGCGGTGTCGAGGTCGAATCGGCAGAGGTCGGCGGCGAGCACCCCGGCGGCGACGGCAGTGATGGCGGTGCCCTCGTCGCCGCGTGCCAGGGTGACCAGGCGGTGCGACCCCTGCCGCAGCCGCGGGCGGTCCAGCGGCGTCAGCAGGCCGCAGAGCAGCGCTCGGAGCAGCAGGCCCGCCGGACCACCGGCCGGGGCCTGGTCGAAGCCGCGGGCCACCAGCTCCGCCTGGTCGACGACACCGCCGGCATCGGCCAGTGCCTCGCCCAGCCCGAACAGCTGCCGCACCCCGGCGGGCGAGCCGGCCGCGTCCTCCCCGGCGGCCGCTCCCACCAGCGCCGCCGCGACTCGGTCCGGAAGTCCCTCGACGTGCAATGCCATGCGCCGGCGGAGGCTATCCTGTCGGCCCATGGCCGCGCCCCGACACGCCGCCCCCCCGACCACCTCGCCCAACGCCTCGGCGGTGAGCGGGGTGGCCCGCGCCGCCCTCATGGCGGCGGCGCCCACCGTGCTGGCGGCGCTCCGCGGCAAGCGGGGCCGGGCGCTGATCTCGGCCCTGGGCGGCGCCACCGCCGAGCGATTCCCCGCCCAGCTGCTCGGCGCCGCCGGGCCCCGCCGCCACCCCATGGCGCCGGCGGCACTGCGCATCGAGCGCTCGCGGGCCCGCGGCGAGGAGGACGGCGACCAGGTGGCGGTGACCGTCTGGTTCGGCGACGGCCCCTCGCTCCCCGGCGCCTCCGGCGGACACCAACAGGTGCGGCGGGTCGCCGTGCGGCTGGGGGCCTCGCTGCTGGCCGCCGCCGCCGTGGCCGCGGCCACCACCGCCGCCGGCCGGCTGGCCGAGCAGCAGGAGCGGCCGCGCATCGTCGAGGCCCCGGGCACGCCCTGGCGGCCGGCCGGAACCGGGCCCGCCTGAGACCCGGCCCTAGGGAGCTGGTCCTCAGCTCCCTTGCATCCCCGAAGTCCTTCACCTTCCACATCGCCGACCCGCGCGACCAACTCGGGGCTCTCAGCGCGCAGAAGAGCGGCGGTTTCAGGTTCGCCAAGACGATCGACGGCGACGTGGCGGTCGTCATCCCGGCGGCCACAGCCTACGAGGAGCGCACTGGCGGTCTCCCCATCGCACCGCTCAACAGCGCGCACTCCGCGATCGCGCGCCGAGGGGACGGGTACGATATCACCGTCAGCGTCGACCCCACATGGCTCACGGGACGAACCTTCCCGGTTGTCCTGGATCCATCGCTAACGTTCTCCGACACGAGCGGCACGCTCACCGCAGCCGCCATCGGTTACGGGTCGGGCGCGTGCGCCGGCGGCGGGTGTGCAGGGAACTTCAACAGCGATCTCTACGCCGGCACCACCTCACCCGACGGTACCAACAACAACATCTGGCGCTCGGTCTACAACTTTGACGTGAGCTCCATTCCGGCCGGTGCCAACGTCTCGTCAGCGAGCTTCGCGCAGGACGTCCTGAACTGCATGGCTGACTACACACAGCACTGCAAGTGCGCGACCAATACCTACAACCTCGAGACCCATGCGCTCCAGGGTGCCTGGGATGCGACGACCACCTGGGACGGGTTCTCGAGCATCACCAGTCCATCTCCATTCGATTCCATCTTCCAGGGGTCGTACACGCCCTTTGTCAACACGCCCTTCTGGGAGACGTGGAGCAACTTCGCGAGCCAGGTGCAGGGGTGGGTCAACACGCCTTCGAGTAACCATGGCTTTGTTGTCAAGGTGCAGAACGAAGGGTTCAGTGTTGGGGGACCCTTCTGGGCCTATCACGGGCAGTACTCAGCGAGCCCGCACCCCTACCTGTCCGTCACCTATACGCCGCCGCCCGGAGCGCCAACTAACGTCGTCGCCACCGCCGGCAACGGCCAGGCCAGCGTGACGTGGGTCCCCCCGTCGCCGAACGGCAGCGGCACCATCACGTCGTATGCGATCAACGCCTACCTGGCGAGCAATGGGGCGTACGCCACGCAGGTGACCTGTGTCGCGCCGTGCACGTCAGCGACCGTCCCCGGGTTGACCAACGGTGTCGCCTACTACTTCCGCGTCTTCGCGTACAGCAGTGGCTATGGTCCACCGGGCTTGAGCAACACGGTGACACCGCAGGCACCGCCGACGGTGACCAAGACGGTGAGCGCGAGCCCGATCGCTGGGCTCTATGCCCGTGGCCAGGCGGTCTCATGGACGGTGACCATCGCCAATCCTCAGACGCAGCCGATGACCATCACCGGGGCCACGGACAACGTGGGGGTGACCGGGCTGCTCTCCCTCCCCACACTCCTCATGGACGGCATCGCCTGCACCGGCGCGACCGCGCCGAGCTGTAGCCTCGCCAACGGCGTGCTTACGATTGGGGGCTTTACCCTGGCTCCGTCCGGCAATGCCGGCGACCGCCACACCTTCACCTACCAGTCGATCCTGAGCGGGCTTGACCGAAGCTGTTCGGTGCTCAGCAATACCATCTCGGCTGCCAACTCGCTTGTCGGCAACCAGGCGACGGTCCCGCTGACCGTCTGTGACCCCGGACTTGGACTGGAGAGCTGGTGGACCTATGTCAAGCGGGACATCGGCCCCCAGGCGGCCGCGATGGTGAACGTCGCCAACGGCAACCTGGTGGTCCAGCAGACGGACGGCACGCCGATCCAGGGCCACGGCCGCATCGGCCTGGTCATGCGGCGGACCTACAACAGCGAGGACAGCACCGTGCTGGGCCTGCCCGGCGGTTTCGGCACCGGCTGGACCCTGAACATCGCTCAGACCGATGACCTGGCCAGCGCCGGCGTCGGGACCTCCGGCCTCTACGTGCCGCCGGTTGAGGATGCCCTCAATCCTCTCTCCGTCATCCTCACCGATCGCGATGGCACCCGTCACATCTTCGGGTTCAAGGGCATCGGCGTCAGCGGCCCCATTGACATCACCTCCGGGAGCATGACGGGCGGCCTGGCCGACCTGCTGCCCCAACTGCTGCGCCTTGACACCTCGAGGTTCAACCACCTCTGCGTCGACGAGACCTTCAACGCGCCTCCGGGGGTCCACCTCGGCCTGTGGCGCTACATCGAGGTCCACGGCTCCAGTGGCACCGCCTGCGCCAATCCCGACGCCTCGCCAGCACCGGTGACCCTCGGCTTCGCGGCGGTGCGGCCTGACCGGACTCGGGACGAGTTCTCCTGGGACGGCCACATGGTGGCCATGCGTGATGCCAGCGGCAACGAACTCCGGTATGAGTACAGCTCCGGCGGCCTGTTGGCGAAGACGCCCCTGGGGACGCTGTCGAAGGTCTATGAGCCCACTAGCCAGCGCGCGTTCACCTTCTCGTACGGCACGGGCGAGACCGATGTGGCCGACCCTGCCGGCCGGGTTACGAAGTACTTCTTCGACAGCGGGCTGACGCCGCACCTGACCGGCGTCCAGAACCCTGACGGCACGTCCGTGGGCTACACGTACGGCGGCTGTGGCGGGACGGCGAACCAGATGTGTTCGCAGGCCGATCCGCGCGGCAACAGTACGAGCTTCACCTACACATCGACGTATGGGGACGGAGCCTCCATTCCGACCCCGCTTCCCTATCTGGCCAGCATCGGCGACCGTCGCTCCGCCGGACCCCCCACTGTTTTCAAGTACTACGGAGCTGCCAACTACACCACGGCAGATCAGGCCGGCCACCGCCAGCGTTTCCTCAGCATCGACAGCACCGGTCGGGTCGGTGAGACCGACGATGGGGACACCTCGGACCGCTACCTCCACCAGACGCTGTACACGTGGGACAACCCGGGAAGCGCATGCCGGCAGCCCGACAACGTGGTCGACAACAACCTGTGTCGGGTGGTCCGCACTCCGCTGGTCAGCGGCACACCCACCGAGGACACCAGCTTCACCTACAACGCCGAGGGGCAGAGGTTGGTGCAGCACCAGGTGGCGGCACCGGTCAACGTCGACACGACCTGGGGATATCATGCTCAGTACGTCGAGTCCACGGGCACCGTCAATTGCTTCGACGACCTCGTTGCCGGAGCGGCCGTGGTCACCTCGTCCGGATCCAGTCCGCTACCCAGCGGCTGCTCCAGCGGTATGCGCGGAGATGCCCAGACCCTCTTCGCCGTCTCGGACAAGACTCAATCGCTGACGCCGCGCGGGAACGCCGCCGGAGGCGGGTTCGCACCCTACCTGACCAGCTACCTGGTCGATGACAACGCCACCGTGCTGCCCAGCAAGGTGCCCACCGCAACGGTCTGTCAGTCGCCCGCCGCCCCCAGCTTCAACACCGGGCTGGTCTGCGAGACGGACGCGCCCGTCTTCGACGGCACCCATGCCACGGTGACCCGCTACACCTACGATCAGACCGGGCAGCGCTCCACGATGACGACGCCCAAGGCGATCGCCGACACGCCGAACGGGCAGACCGCGCCGCAGTACACCTACGCGTACTACGCGGACGCCGAGAAGGATCTCTCGGGGACCACCGCTGCCGGAGGATGGCTGAAGGGCGTCACCGACCCCTTGGGCAAGTTCGTCGCCTACGGCTACGACGCCGCGGGCAACGTGACCCGCCAGTGGGACCGTGACGCAACGACCAACGCCAGTCCCTTCAAGCCAGTCGCACAGTATCCCGGCGCCCTGGGATCGCCTCCCAGCGGAGCCTTCGTGGAGACGCTGCACGGGTCGGGCGCGACGGCGTACTCGAAGCCATGGCGATACGTGCTGGCACAGCGCGATCAACTCGGCAATCTGAGCACCGACACGGTCGACCAGAATGGCAACGTGACCTCGATGCGGCCGCCACGTGGCAATGCGGCCGGCAACGCCACCTTCGACACCGTCCAGGCGTACGACGAGGCCGACAACCTGCTGAGTACCCTGGCACCAGAGGAGGCATCTCTCGGCGCCGGAGCCACGGTCCCGGGCAACTGCGGCGTGGCGCCGTCGGTCGCGCGACCGGTGCCTGGCACCGTCCTCAAGAACAGCACCTCGTTCTGCTACGACGCGTTCAACAACAAGGTCTCCTCCACGGATCCCAATGGCCAGGTGACGGTGTCCACCTATGACAGCGTGAACCGCCAGACCCAGAAGCTATTCACCCACGGGCCGTGGCCCGTCGATAGCTCGCAGCCTCCCGCGTGCCGCCAGTCGATCACCGCAGATGCGCCGCTGCCGGCGAACCGAATCCTGTGCAGCACGGCGATCGCCTACGACAGTGTCGACAATCCGTCGGCCGTCACGGACGCCAACCATCAGACAACGTCGCAGACGTTCGATGGCGTGCATCGCAAGGTCCAGATCACGGCCCCCCGGAACGACGGCACGCTCACGTCACTCATCACGGGCATGTCCTATGACCCCGACGGCCACGTGATCGACACGTGCCCGCCACGGCAGTACAGCGAGGGCGGATTCACGTCGTCGTCTGTCTGCGGCCAGCCGGCCACCTACTCGTCCCACTCTGTCTACGACGTCGCCGGACGGGTGGTCACCGCGACCACCTATCGCGTCGATGGCACCACACAGGCCAACTCCACCCTTTCCGCCTACGACGCCGACGGCAACGTCGTGACGGTGACAGACGCCAGGGGCCACGCGACGACCGCCGTCTTCGACCTGCTCGACCGCCGATCGTCGTCGACGGTGCCGCGGGACGCCTCGACCTCGCTCACCACCGCCTGGCAGCATGACCCGGTCGGAAACGTCACCGCCATGATCGCCCCGGGGACGATTCCCAGCACTCCGGCGACCAGCCCCGTCACGCTGGACGGGAGCAGTTGCCCGCAGAGCGCCCCGTGTCTGCTCACTGGGTCGGCACCCTCGTCGCTGACCCTGCAGAACGGCGCCTGGGTCACCGTGCCCGCGTTTGCCGGTCTCAACGGCGGCGGCTACGGTGTCGTCAACGTCAGCGGCCCGGTCAGCATCTGTGCGACCTGTGGGATCACCGCCGACGGCCGCGGGCAGAGCGGGGCCAGCGGGCCCGGTGCCGGCGGAACGGGGACGGCCAACTCCATCGGCGGAGGCGGCGGCGGCGGCGCCGGCCACGGCGCCAGTGGCGCCACCGGCGTGACGCCTAGTCTGGGCGGAGCCGGCGGCGGCGGCGGCGCCGGTTACGGTGCCTCAGATCTCACCGACGCCTCCGTCTACCAGCACATCGGGTCCGGCGGCGGCACCGGCGGGAACGGCTTGGCCAACGTGGCTGGCAAGGCTGGTGGAGCCGGCGGCGGCATGATCCACGTCTACGGACAGTCGGTCGACATTCAGGGCACTATCAGCGCCAACGGAGCGGCGGGGACAGCGACCACCAACAGCGCCGGCGCCGGCGGCGGCGGCAGTGGTGGCACCGTGTGGGTGACGTCGCCGCGGGTGACCATCGGCACCAACTCGCATGTGACCGCCAACGGCGGTCCCGCCGGCACCAGCTCCGGCGGGGGCGGCGCCGGCGGGGCGGGTGCGGTCGGTCGCGTGCGCATCGACAGCGCTCCCCCCACCGTCGTGGTCGACGGCGCCACCTGTCCCTCAAGCAACCCGTGTGCACTGGCGACGGGCTCGACGTACGCCTCGCTGACCTTCCAAAACGCCGGGTGGGCGATGGCGGCGTACTCCAATGGCCAGACCGGCGGCTCGCTGGTGCTCAACGCCACGGGGTCGATCAGCGTGTGCGCCGCCTGTGGCCTCGTCGCTGACGGCCGCGGCTCGGGCGGCGGATTCGGAACGGGCGCCGGCGGCGTTGGGGCCAACAGCAGCCTCGCAGCTGGCGGCGGCGGAGGCGGCGGTCACAATGGGACGGGTGCGCCCGGCGTCACCCCCCTGCTGGGTGGTGCCGGCGGCTCCAGTGGCGGCGCCTACGGGGCGGCGGATCTCACCGATGCGTCACAGGCGCTCCTCATGGGCTCGAGTGGGGGCGCGGGCGGCAACGGTCTCCAATCCACCGGGACCTCGGGAGGAGCCGGTGGCGGATTCCTCCATCTGTCGGCCGCCAGTCTGGACGTCCAGGGCACCGTCAGCGCCCGAGGTGCCCTCGGCTCGCCGACCACCACCCGGGACGCGGGCGGTGGTGGTGGCGGCAGCGGCGGCGTCATCTGGCTGAGCGTGAACCGGCTCAACATCGCGGCTGGCGGGACGGTGAGCGTCTCGGGTGCGGCTGGTGGAGCAGCTCCTGGAGGTGGCGTCGGAGGCGCCGGTGCGCCAGGCCGGCTGCGGGTGGACGCGACGTCGGTGGTCGCGCCCGCTGGCTTCTCGCCCTCCTGGTCATCGATCCTCGGGCGCATCACCGCCCGCACCTACGACGCTGACAACCGCGTAGTGGACACCATCACCGGCGCCACGGACCCCGTCGCCGCCAATGACGGCGTCGTCGACAGCGCCGGCGGGAGCAACGTCCGCAGCCGCGTGGTCTACGACCCCGACGGCCACATCGCCGGCCGTCTCGATCCGCGCGCCTTCGCGGCCTCCACGTCGTCTGCCGATCTTCTGTTCCTGACGCGTACGGACTTCGACAGGGACGCGCGGCCGACCACTCAGTACGTCCCCCGCTACGACAACACGGACGACGGGGCTGCCTACTCCGATCCGGGAGTGGCGGGAAGCGTCCAGACCAGCCAGTGTCCAGCCGGAGCGTCAATTCCATCGGTCAGCTGGCTGTCCCCCTATCCGAGCGGCGTCGGGCTGTGCGTCAGCCGCCAGCAGTACGACGGCTCAGGGAACGTCACGCGGGTCCGCTTCCCCACCTCCAACGGAACAGACAACCGTTACGTCGCATTCGGCTACAGCGACGACAACCTGCGCACTGTGGTGGACAGCCCGGCTCCGCTGAGCTCGCCACCGGCCAACCCATCGTGCCCCGCGTCCGTCAACGGCGCGACCGGCCCGCGCGTGGTCGCCTGCTCGCTGTTCGACGCCGTGGGTCGCACCGTCAAGACGGTCGATCCTCTCGGCAACCAGCAGACCAGCGCCTACACCTCGGACGGCCTCCTCCAGCAGGCGGCGGCCCAGCCCTACGGCACCGTCACCCATGTCACCGCGTACCGCTACGACGCCAACGGCAACAAGAAGGGCGTGACCGACCCAGCTGGGAACGCCTCGGCAGCGACGTACTTCACCGACAACCTGCTCCAGGCGTCGTCGGACGGCGCCGGTGACACAACCCAGTACACCTACGACAGCGTCGGAAACGCCGTCGCCGTGAAGTCCCCATCGGCGGTGGCGGGCGATGCCACCAACCCCTCCGGGACACCGACGACGATGTCCTACACATTCGACAACATGCCCTTGTCGACCACGCAGCCCGTGACCGGCGACGGCAGTCAGCGTCGGCAGACCGTCTACGGCTTCGACCTGGCCGGTCGCAAGGCGGCGCAACACACCCTCCTTGTGGATGGCGCCGGAACGCCCCTGCCCAACCAGGACGGTGGCACGCAGAACCTCACCTACTACAACGACGATCGCATCTCCGCCCAGATCGGCCGTGGCGGAGAGACGATCTCCAAGCAGTACGACGCTGCCGGCAGTCCGAAGAGCATTCAGGACTCGACCAGCCTCACGACCATCACGCCGACCTTCTACCTGGACGGAACGGTTCGAACGGTCAACGACGGCAGCCGCACGGTGCGCTATGCCTACGACGGCGCCCGATCACTCTCGGCACGGGTCGACGTCCAGAACCCGTCGACCATCGCCAACAGCACGACCTACGGGTTCAACGACGCCCAGCTCATGGCGACGATGTCGCCCACCATCGCGACCCAGGGCAGCACCAGCTGGACCTATGACGCGTCGGGCCGACCCTCCACCGAGGCGGATCCGAACGGGGAGCGGGTCACCTG
>JRHI01000337.1_pt1 | contig 53540 bp, 40 predicted proteins | sample 215371 | NCBI WGS metagenome assembly JRHI01 (sample SAMN02929681, study PRJNA255918) | sediment metagenome | biome: cave system; feature: Ice Cave; material: Sediment; isolation source: sediment from deep within a dark volcanic ice cave with no known source of... ...
CGTGCTGGCTGACCCTTGTGGAACAGGCTCTTACTCATCTTCCGACAAGGCGCTAATGGCCTTCGAGGCCCGTTGAAACTTGATTGCATCAAGGAACATAAATGTCTCCTTCGTTGCCGCTTCCAATGCACTGTTGATTTTGTCCGTCCCATTCCCACACGACACCTTCCCCATCACGTGAATCCGAAGAATACAACGGTATGTGCAAACCGACAGCACATCGTTTAAACCCTTCCCCTCGGCCGCTGCTTCCAGTACCGCTACCGTCCGCCAAGGCGCAGGGTCCCCGACCGGTCCGGGAACGTAACGTCGGTGGCAGCCTGTAGCGCCGTGTCATACGAGGCCAGGGCGCGGTGGAGGGCCACGTAACTCGCGCTGTTGCCCCCGGCTGCCGCGGCGAAACGCAGGCCCTGTTGCGTCATGTGCCGGATCAGTTCCGGCACGGTCCTGCCGCAAACGGTGTACCTGCCCGCCACCAGGCCTGCCGCATCGGGCTCTTGCAGCAGCCGGACGGCGCTCCTCAACTCACCGAGAAAGCGCGTGGCCCGAATCTGCTCGGACGGCCCCATCTCCTCGGTAGCCGCGCTCCGGGTCACGGCCGCGAGGTTCCGCTCCAGCGCGGTCAGCGCGTGCAACAGTTCCTCGACCGTTTTGACCTCCACCCTGCTGGAATCGGTCTGTCGCACCGCCTGGGTCAACAGGGTTTCGATCCGCCGGCGGTCCTCCCGGAACTGGCTCCCGGCCAGCAGCAGCGGCCAGGGCAGCGGCCGGGCCTGGAGTAGCCCGGGGTTGCCGCCCGCGCCACCTCGAACCACGTTGACCTTGCGGACCAGATCCTCATCCAGCAGCACATCGGGGCCGGCGATGCCCCGACCCTGGAGGATCTGGCAGTCCTGGAGCAAGTCGTTCAAGGACTTGCCGGACAGGATTTCCGTGAGGGGAGGGTTGCGCTGTGCCTGGCGAACCTGATCGCGGCGAGCCCGCTCCAGGTCATCCGTCGGGGTTGGCAGGTGGTCGCGCTTCCACATCCACAGCTCGATCTCCTGGCGGTGCGTTTTCAGTCGCTCCTGGCGCAGCTGCTCCTGCAGCAGCCGGGCGCGCTGCCAGTCGATTTCGAAGCGACCCTGGGCCGCGATCACTCCCGCCGCCCCTTCTAACTGCGCCTGCGCCCGGGGCACGGCGAGCGCCACCAGGACCAGGCCGGCCAGAACGGCAACCCCGATCTTCTGCTCGGACATGACAGCTCCTTTCGCGAATGGAGGCCAACGAGATGGTTGCTTTCTACTAAGGGGGCGGATAGACTGCGTTTCTGGATCCGGCGTTGTGCTTTACACCTATCTAATGTCCTTGGGAGCTGCCTTCGCGCAAAAGCTTTTGCGCATTTGCCGCAACCCCGTTGGCGTCCCGGACACCGGCTTGCCCGATGCGGCTAGGTCGGCTGTCCGGCCAACGAAACGGAGGAGCAAGATGTCCGAAGGCGATAGCATTTCCAGGTTGCTCGACGCCCTGCAAGCCGGGGACCCCTCGGCCGCGGCAGCGATCTGCGCCCACTTTGACGAGCGGGCGCGGAAGGTGGCGAAACAGCGAATCAGCCCACAGATTCAGGCTCGCGTGGGGGTGTCCGACATTGTCCAGGAAGCCCTGAAAAGCGCGCTCAGCTTGGTCCGCCAGGGCGGCTTGCGCCACAACCGCCGCGAGGAGTTCGAGGCCATCCTGGTCACCCTCATCAAGCGGAAGGCGGCTTCGGCCGCCCGGAAAGCAGCGCCGCAGCAGCAGATGCCTGCCGACGCGCCAACCATCCTCACAGACAAAGGCCGGACTCCCGAAGAAGAGGCGATGCAGAACGAAAGCGAGGCGCTTGCCGGCCAGGCCATCGGAGAAATGACGGAATTCCTGTTCCAGCAACACGAAGCAATGAAGAGCAAGCACCACGCGGTCAGGGGCTTGGTGCGGGTTCTGGGGATCATCCACGGGCTCGATACCGAGGAGATCCGGAAGTTGCTCCGGGATTTGTACCCCGACGGCGAACCGCCTGCGAAGCGCACCGTGCAACTGGCCGTCGAGGAGGGTTGGGAAATGCTCAAGAAGGAGTTCCGCGGCGATAGCAGGGCTGCCGATTAACCCGCCATGGAGGGCAACCGGTCAGCAAATCTCGAGCAACTTTTGCGCTCGGCCGACGTGCCGACGATTCCCTGGTAAGGGGCGGTGCTGGCTTTCCGCCGGCGCAGGTATCCCCCGCCCTCGTGGAGGCCTATCCCCATGAACCTGGCCGACATCCTCTGGGACTTTGATGCCGCACTGCGCGAGGGCGGAAACCCGCAGATCGAGGAGGCGCTGCAGCTCCTGGACGATCGCACTCGCTCTCTCGACCTCCTGGTGGAGTTGATCCGCTGCGAGTTGAGCTACAAACACGGGGCACCCGGCATCCTCGAAGAGCACCTCGTCCGGTTCGGCGAACTGCGTGGCGCGCACGCGCATGTCGTGACACTGATCCTGCATGAGTATCGCGAGCGACGACAGGGCGGGACAGTCCCGGCATGGGAGGAATACCTCCAGCGCTTTCCCGATTACGCGGAGGCACTACTCAGCGCGCGCTGGGAGGAAACTGCCCGGAGTTCTGTGCCTGGCGCCGCCGGGGTTGCAGAGGACTCGTTCAGCCCCCCGGACACTCATCCGGATCGCCCCGCGTCCCAGCCGCGGGTACCGGCTTTACCGGGCTATGAAATCCTGGGCGAGTTGGGCCGCGGCGGCATGGGAGTCGTGTACAAGGCGCGACAGGTCAGGCTCGTTCGGATCGTCGCTCTCAAGATGATCCTGGCAGGCCCGTATGCCGGGGAAGAGCACCTGGCCCGCTTCCGCACCGAGGCCGAAGCAGCGGCCCGCTTGCAGCACCCGAACATCGTCCCCATTTACGAGATCGGCGACCTGGATGGGTTGCCGTACCTGGCGCTGGAGTATGTCGACGGCGGCAGCTTGCGGGAGCGGCTGCAGGTCGCGCCCCTGCCGCCGGGCCAGGCGGCCGACCTGGTCGAGACGCTGGCGCGGGCGATGCACTACGCCCACCAGCGTGGCGTCGTTCACCGCGACCTGAAGCCGGCCAATGTCCTGCTGACGGCCGACGGCGCCCCCAAGATCACCGACTTCGGGCTGGCCAAGAAGCTCGATGCGGAAAGAGGCCAGACGCGGAGTGGGGCCGTCCTGGGCACGCCGAGCTACATGGCCCCCGAGCAGGCGGACGGCAAGACCAAGCAGATTGGTCCCATCACAGACGTGTACGCGCTCGGAGCAATCCTCTACGAAGCCTTGACAGGACGCCCGCCGTTTCAAGGCGAGTCGGTAACCGAAGTCCTGGACCAGGTGCGCATGCAGGAACCGGTGTCGCCAGGCCAACTCCGGCCGAAATTGCCACGCGACCTGGAGACGATCTGCCTGAAGTGTCTGCAGAAAGAACCGCGGAAGCGCTACCCCAGCGCCGAGGCGCTGGCCAAGGACCTGCGGCGCTTTCTTGACCGGGAGCCGATCGAGGCGCGGCCGGTGAGCCAGTTCGAGCGCGGCTGGAGCTGGTGCCGGCGGAAGCCGGGAGTGGCAAGCCTGCTGGCGGCGTTGGTGCTGGCCCTGCTGGGTGGACTCGCGGGAGAATTTGCTCGGTTGGACGCTGAGAAGCGAAAGGCAGTAGAGGAGAAACGCGCCGCGTCGGCTGAAGCCGACGCGGCGCGATTACAAACCAGGGAGCAATTAGCAGACAGCAAACGGAAAGAAGCAGAACGGATGGCAGCGCAGGCGGAGGCGGCGGAATGGGAGCGCCGGGCAGCCGTCGCCGAGGCAGAACACTTCAACCAGGAAGCGGCCCTCTTCTATGCGAAGGCGCTGGAGAAGTTCGATAGACCGAAGACGCGGTCCCGATGGATGGAGACCGCGCAGCGCGCCCTCGTCCCGGTCGAGACAGCCTGGCCGGAGGGAGACTCACTTCCCCCGAACGACCAGTTGCTCTTCTTCAATAATCCGAGCGCCCTCTGTGCCGAGAAACACCTGCTGCTTACGGCCGGTCGGGAGGCGGATGCGGCCCTGCGGTCCTGGGACCCGCGCACCTTCCGGCAAGGGCTGACGTATGGCGGTCTGGAACCGTTGCGATACCAGGATAAGCACTTTTGCCGGGTGACCGCCCTGGCCATACACCCCGATGGCAGCCGGTTCGTGTCCGCCGAACCCAACGGGGACCTGATCTGGTGGGAAACGGCGACCGGCAAGCAGCTCCGCAGCAGCAAGGCGGCCCACAAACCGCGCGATCTCGTAGAACCGGCAAAGCAGGCCGACTGGGATCTGAAGCAACTCCCCCCCTCCTGGTTGACCGTGACCGCGCTGGCCTGGAGCCACGACGGCAAACGGGTTGCGTCCGCGGGTGTGGACGGCAGGCTGAAACTGTGGGACCCGGAAACGGGGAAGCTGATGGCGGAGGGGCGGGAGGAAGTGCCCCAAAAGCTGTACGCCCACCTTACAGGGAGCCTCAGGCAGGACGCGGAGAACCTGGAGGCGTCGGCTTGCCTCGGCGGGCTGGCCGGCCTGCTAGAATTGCCCCAGGACGTCCTGTTGTTCGACCGGGCAGATGCGCACCTCATCACAGCCGGTCGCGACCGGGTGATTCGCCTCTGGCGTCTGGATAAGCCCGAGGTCGTGGGCAGCCTGCCCGGACCGGTGCCGCGCATCAACGCCGCCGCCCTGAGTGCCGACGGCAAGCTGCTGGCGTCCGGGGGGGAGGAGGGCGTGGTCATCATCTGGGATTTGCCGAAGCAAGTGCAGCAGCGCGCCATCTTCCTCAAGCCGCTGCGCACCCCGGATTTCTCCCGCAGTCGGTTCCGGGTCAACCCTTTGGTGCAGGAAATTCGTGAATCCTACGCCCGGCGGCAGTACGCCGTAGTGCGCAGCCTGGCCTTCGCTCCCAACGGCCGCTGGCTGGCCGTCGTGTTGGGAGACGGCTCCGTTTCCCTGGCAGACCTGCGCACGGGCGATGTCCACTACCGGGGCGTCGGACACGAGAGCGACGGCCTGGGCAAAAGCCTGGTCACCGCCTACTTCACGAAAGAAGGCGAGCTGGTGACCGTGGGCGGCGACGAAACGATACGCCACTGGGACCTGCCCGCCTGGTCCACCGGGCGTCAGGACTTCCCCCCGTTCCCGCTCGTTTCGCCAGTGTCCCGGTCCACGGCTGGAACAGGGTGGGTCGTCCTTACCGGCGGCTCCCTCTGGCAGTGGGTTGCGCCAAAGCAGCCTTTGCAGCGGGAGTGGAACGCCGAAGAGCGAGTCACTGCACTGGGTTCCGGCCGCTCGGACGGCAAGGTAGTGCTGAGCACGGAGAGCGGCCGGGCCCTGGTGTTCGATCTGAAGGCGGGCAAGCCCGTGGCCGAATTCAGAGGGCCGGACGGCACACGCCAACCGCGACCCCTGCTAGCCCCGCCCCAGCGACGGGTCCAGGCGCAACAGAGGCCCTTGCCGTCGCCGATTGCCGCTGTGGCTATCCAGCGCGACGGCCGCCTGGCTGCCTCTTCCTGGGAAGATGGCAGCGTCGATCTCTGGGACATGACGGCCCCCGACAGGGGAGCCTGGACCATCCCGGGCGCCGGTCCCCAGGTCCTGGCCCTGGCATTCTCCCCCGATGGGCGACAGCTGGCCGTGGCTTATGCCAACGGCGCGCAGGGCTTTTGGGACGTGGCAGCGGGCAAATGGCAGTTTCAGGACCTGCACATCCCCGGCGGGCTGACGCGTCTCTGCTATGCTCCTCCGAACGGCCGAGAGTTGGTCCGGACCGGCCCCGGAGCTCTCATCACGATCTGGGACCCAGCCAGCGGCAAGCCCCTCCGCACTTTCCAGGGCCACCAGGAGGTGGTAGAGGCCTCGGGGGCCAGGGGCGCTCTGATTCCTGCCGCCGCCTACAGTCCGGACGGCAAATGGTTAGCAACCGGGGGCACCGATGGCACCATCCGCCTTTGGGACGTCCAGAACCACTACCGGCCGCTGGCGGTGTTATCCACGGCGCCGATCCGTGCCGCGGACCACCTTGCCGCGACGTTCCGGCTTTTGGGCAAGGCCCTGCCCGAGAACGCTTCGCTCCTCTATGATCTCGAGTCGATCAACTCTCTCACCTTAACTTCCAAGGGCGACCAGCTGATCGCAGTGCTCCGGAACAACGAGGTCCGGGTTTACGACCTGGGCCCTATCCGGGCCAAGCTGAGCGAGCCAGCCCAGGAACTGCTCGCGGAGACGGAACGCCTGACCGGCCTTCGCCTCGAGGACGGCCGCTTGGTGCCGGTCCAGCAGCGGGGTGTGGTCCGCCAGGGCGAGCCGGTCCGCCAATCCTTCCAGCAGGACTACCGGGTGACTCTCAACCGAGTCCTCGACATCAATCTTGGTGATTATGCGAAGGGCCGGTTCCTGGAAGCTCGGGACCAGTTACAGAGCCTCCTGAGCGAGCCCGGCGTGTCGGCGCTTGTGGAGGAGTTGGCCCGGATTCTGCTCGCGGATGCACACTTCCGTCTGGATGAGTTCGACCAGGCGAAAGCCGAGGCCCGGAAGGTTCTCGACAAGAACCCGAACAACCTCAGTGCACGAACTACCCTGGTTTATGTTTCCCTCCAGAAATCGCACTACACCGAAGCGCTGGACTTGCTCCGCGAGACGCTGGCGGAGCCTGGGCTGCTGCCGGGTGCGGAGTTAACCACCCATCTAAGCCTTTCGCAGGTCTACGTCAACATGGGCGATCTTGCCGAGGCAGAAGCCGAGGCCGGCAAGGCATTGGCGGTCAAGGAAGCAGCCAAGGACCAGTACGCGCAGGCCCGGCTTCAGTTGGGCAACATTTATGCCCTGCAGTGGCGCTTTCCCGAAGCCAAGGCCCAGATCGATCAGGTCGCCGCGGCTGCTGCCGGCCCGATGGCCGTCACCCCGAGCAACGTTCGGTTGACTCGGGCATCGTTTTACCTCGCGAAGGGGGAGCCCGACAAAGCTCAACCCGACCTCCAGGAGCTCCTGAACGCCGACCCAGCGAACAGGGGCGCGGGCCCGGTGAACCTGGTCGATCTCCATCGACAGCAGCGGCAGTTTGCCCGTGCTATCAAGCAATTTGACGACAACCTCAAGACCCCGGGTCTGGCTCCGTACGTCAAGGGGTCGCGGATTGTTCTCGCCCAGGTTTACCTGGAGACGGGGGAGCTGGACAAGGCCGCCGCGGAGATCGACAAAGTGCTGGCGGGCGATCAGAACAACCCGGCGGCCCTGGCTGTCCGCGCTTACCTGGATGCGGTCCAGGGCAAGGACCTCGACCAGGCCGAGGCCATCCTGAAGAAGCTGGTGCAGAGCCAGCCGAACAACCTTTGGTTCCAGACGACGCAGGCCCTAGTTCTGGCCCGACAAGGGCATGCCGACCAAGCCCTGCCGATGCTGGAGAAGTTGTCCACCAACGAGGTGCTCCGGCGCGACCCGGCGTTCTTCGACCTCCTCGGCGACGTCTGTCAGCTCGCCAAGCGCCCCGAAGAGGCCCGTCAGGCGTGGCAGAAGGCGCTGAGCTTGTTCCCGCCGACAACGCATCCGGAGGACCACCGCAAGCACGGCATCGAGCAGAAGCTCCACTCCCTCAAGTGAATTGGGATAGGCCAGACGGGGACATTCTTCGTTCATCCACCAGGGGCTTCCTGTTCCTGTGCTTGCATTGCACGTTGGTTCCTGGTCATTCTTCCACGGTGAGTGCTGCCGCCAGCAGCGCCATCTTGGCGAACGGCTTCTCGGCCACGTCCGCCCCGAAGTGTAGCAGCGATCCCTCGTCCGTTCCCGTCAATGTCGCCAGGATCTGGCTGTCCCAGCGTCGCAGCCAGATGAGGCTGACGTTTCCGGCGCGGTGGCGCACCGCCAGTTCGCGGCCGGCCCGGTCCCATATGCGGCGGCGGTGCAGGGATGCCACGATCCGGCCATCCGCGTCGCGCACCTCCCAGAACGAACCCAGACGCCAGCCATGCTGCACTGTACACAGTAATGGCTCGTCACCGGCCTCGTGAATGGAGAGGGTCCGGCCGGCCAACCAACTCCACCAATCCGACTCGCAGGTCGGCCGCCAGCGCGCCAGGCCGAGAAGCGTCCCGGTGTCCGGGTCCATGACCTCCCGCCGTTCAGGCGCGGTCCAGGGACGCAGGCATAGTTTTTCCTGTTCCAGCATGGCACTCGGCTCAGGCGCGATCCGGGCTCTCGGCCCCCCGCGTCGGCATTCTAACGACCGCGTCCGACCACGACCACTCGCTGCTCCACGCAATCAACCGTGCCGGTTTTTCCGAAGTTGCATGGTCGCTCCACGTAAGCTACAGTTGGTTTACGGAACAGAAAGAAGGCCTCCCCTCCAGGAAGTTAAAATCATGCACGTGCTCTGCGGAAGTGTAGCAACCCTCGCGGTGGCGTCGATCTATTACACCTGGCGCGCGTACTTCTACGAACAACTGCAGCAGACCCGCCTGCTGCACGAGCGCGTGGCGTACCTGATCTGGGTCTTGGCCAACAATTCGGAGCAAGCCGATTGAGGGTTTGACGGTCGGAAGTTCGTGACCTATGCTTCGGACGGGCTTCACGGACGAACGGAATCCAAGGAACGAGGCACACACCCGTGACCTCTTCTTCGCCAGCATGGCGAGACCCCGTTTAGCAGCGCTGAACCCGTCGGCGTATAGTTCGACTTCGTTTCATCATGCCGGCAGGGTGGTCGGTGACCCGCCGGACACGGCCCCGCAAGGGGCGGCATCCTCCACCGAGACAGAGGTCCTCACTCGCACGCCTGGCGGTGAGGCCTCTGTTTTTTTTCACCGCATCGTCTGCCTTTCCATTACCATGGCGGGGACAACGGAAACCAGGCCACCAGCGACTGGAGGTCCCTACCATGAACCGCGCCGACGCCTTTGCTCTGCTCGCGGAGTACGTCAGGGATCTGAGTCTCGTCCGCCACATGCTTTCCGTCGAAGCAGCGCTGCGTGCCTACGCACGCAAGCTCGGCCAGGACGAAGAGCGCTGGGGAATCGTCGGCCTGCTGCACGATTTCGATTACGAGCGCTGGCCGAACCCGCCGGACCATCCGCTGCAAGGCGCCGAGATCCTGCGGCAGCGCGGCTATCCCGAGGATGTGATTTACGCTATCAAGTCGCACGCCGATTATCTGCCGGATTGCCCGCGCCTCCATCTCGTGGACAAGGCGCTCTACGCCTGTGACGAACTGGCCGGGCTGATCACCGCCACGGCGTTGCTGCGGCCGAATGGTATCACCGACCTGACCGCTTCCAGCGTCAAGAAGAAGATGAAGGCGAAAGGCTTCGCCCGAAACGTCAAGCGGGGGGACATCGAACGCGGAGCGGCCGACTTCGGGGTCGATTTGACGGAGCACATCCAGTTCGAGATCGACGCGATGAAAACCATCGCCGCAGAATTGGGCCTGGAACGCGGCCAAACCGTTTAGGCGCACCGCACTGCCCGGGCCGGCGACCCGTGGCTATCACGGAGTATTTGGCGGCGAGATATAGGGATTGTAGATCGTCGTGCTTTCCTCGCAGTGGACTGGACCGGCCGTCAGCTGGTCCGCGCTCAGATCCACCTTGAAGCGAACGTCGGCGGCACGCACTGCCTTGACGGTGATCGTGTAGACCGCTTCCTGCGCGCCTTGCAGCGCGATCGGCGCGAAGGTCAGTTTTTGCCCCTCTTGGTGGAAGCTGGCCGGCTGCGCGTCCTTCAACTCCATCTGCTCCGGCAACGTCGCCGTAATCGTCACCCGCGTCGCCGGCGCCGTCCCCTGGTTGAGGACCGAGATGATGTATTTTGTCTCGGCGCCGACTGCCACGGGATCGTCCTGGTCGTCCACGTCCACGGTTAGCCCCGTCGCGCCTTCGACCCGTGTGCGCGCTTCCTTCTCGAGATTCAGACCCCGGTCGCCCCGGACCGTTGCACGATGGATTACCTCGCCGGCGGCCGTTGGCCGCAACACCAGCTGCACGGTGCGTTTCGTTCCCGTCGCCAGCGTGCCAAGCGCCCATTGCACCTGCCCGTCCACTACCCGGCCGCCATCGCTGGCGCTGACGAATGAGGTTTTTTCCGGCACCGGTTCGGTCACCACGATGCCCGTCGCCGCGGCGCTGCCGGGATTGCTGACAGTGATCTGGCAGGTCAACGGTCGATTGACGTGGCGCTGCGCCGGAGCGGCGAGCATCAGGTCCAGTTTTGGTTCGCCCACGACGACCGTGGAACTGGCCTGTTTACTCTCGCCCGCGGCGCTGGTCACGAGGGCGCGGTTCGTCCAACTCCCGGCTTTCTTGGCGATGGCGTGGTAATCGATCGAGCGCGTCTGTCCCGGCGTCAGCGTGCCCAGGTCCCACGTCAGCGGTGCCTTGCCATCGGCTGGCTCCAGTCCTTCCGGCAGTGTGTCGCGCAGCTTCACGGCGTTGGCCGGGGCAGTCCCGGTATTGGTCACCGTCAATTGATAGGTGAGGGAATCGTACAGAACGGCCTGGTCGGGTCCGCTCTTGTGGAGGACGAGACCGGCGGCAGTCTGCGGGACCGGGCGCAATCGCGGCACCAATGGGACCGGCGGGGCAGCAGGGACAGCGGGAACATGGGGTGCCGCAGGCGGATTGGCGGCGCCAAGGATGCGCGTGCAGACACTTTCGCCGTGCTCGAATTGCACGCGGGCGCAGTCCTTGACCTCGCCAGTGCCGGTCGGTGCCAGTACCAGGACGATCTCGCGGCGGGCGCACGGTTCCAATGTACCCAGTTCCCAGAGCAAATCGGTCTCGCGGACCGACGGTTCGGGCGTGGCACGGACGAAGCGGGCGTTGGCCGGCAGGGGATTGCGGACGAGGACGTGATGGGCGGCAGCGCGGGAGGTGTTCTCCACGCGGATGTGGTACTCCAGTTCCTGGCCGGGGGCCAAGGTGGCGGGTACGCGCACGCGGACCGCCACTGCGGGCACAGGAGGATCGACCGGGAAAGGAGTGCCCGGTGCCGTCCCAGCGTACGGTGCCCTGGGAGGCACCGCGGGCGCATCGGCCAACGGTGGCTCCGGCGACGAGGGAGCACCTCGCCGGACTATTCGGGCAGGCACCGGAAACGCCCCCAGCAGGCACCGGTCGGTTACCAGCGCCGTCACCAGGGCCCCGCACAGGACCACGAGGGTGAGCCCGGTCGATCGCTGACGTTGCGTCATGCCTCGCTCCAATGTCATTTCCACAAGGCGGCTTCCAGCGACCGCGATCCGCCCAGCCATTTTCGCCGTTGTCGCTTCACCTGTCTGCCCCGGTTCCCCACGACGGATCTCTTACCTCGCACAATCGGCCGGCGCAGCCCGCACGAACGGCGCAGCCGGGCGTGCTTGACAGGCTCCCACACTTCTCCTAGACTCGCCGGCATCGGGCTCTTCGCAGGAGCCATCGAAGTCCGTCCGGTAAAACGTCGTGGCCCAGGTGCTGCCATGGGCCGATTGCCACAGGGATTACAGCGGGAGAAGTCGCATGGTTCGTCGTCCCCATCTCATGGTGGCTGCGCTGGCGGTGCTGGTCCTGGCAGGGAACGTCCGTTCCCTGCTTGCCGCCGAGGAACGAAGCACGGTCACCCTCGCCCACATTAAGTTGAGCGGCAGCCTGAGCGAGGCGCCGCTCCCCTCCGATCCACTTTTCGGACTTGGCGGCGAGAACTTCAAGAGCAAACTCGAGCGGATCAAGAAGGCCAGGAACGATGCCTCCATACAGGGACTGTTCCTGCAAATCGAGGACCTTGGCGTTGGCTGGGGCAAGCTCGACGAATTGTGCCGCGCCGTTGCCGACTTCCGCAAGTCCGGCAAGAAAGCGTATGCCTACCTGGAAGCCGGCGGCACCAAGGATTATCTTCTCGCCGCCACTTGCGACGAGATCTGCGTTCCCGAGCCCGGCTGGCTCATGCTGACCGGCATCCGCGCCGAGATCACCTTTTACAAGGACTTCTTCGACAAGATCGGCGTCAAGGCCGACATGCTGCAAATGGGCTCCTTCAAGGGCGCTGCCGAGCCGTACACCCGTTCGAGCATGAGCAAGGAGTTCCGCACACAGTACGAGAGCGTGATCGACGACTACTATGAGAAGAGCCTCGTGGGGCGACTCGTCGAAGCGCGCCAGAGCAAGAAGCAGTTCACCGCGGAGCAGGTCAAGAAACTGATCGATGACGGGCCCTACACGGCCCGCGCTGCTCTCCAGGCCGGCCTCATCGACCGAGTGGCTTACAGCGACCAGCTTCCCGATGAGCTGAAAACCTCGCTGAAGGCCGGGCACGTCGAGATCACGCGGAACTACGCACGGAACAAGACCGAGGAGATCAACTTCTCCAGCCCCTTCGATATCATCAAGCTGCTCAATCCCGTCAAGTCGAGTTCCTTTTCCAGCAAGCCAAAGATCGCGGTCATCTACGCCACGGGCATGATCGTCACCGGCAAGAGCGGCGACAGCCTGCTCGGCGGCGAGGTCTGCGGCTCGACGACGATGGTCGAGGCCATCCGCCAGGCGGAACAGGACAAGTCCGTCAAGGCGATCGTGCTGCGCGTCGACAGCCCTGGCGGCTCGGCATTGGCAAGCGACCTGATCTGGAACGAGCTACGCCGCTCCAAGAAGCCGGTGGTGGCGAGCATGTCCGACGTGGCGGCGAGCGGCGGCTATTACATCAGTATGAGCGCCCGCAAGATTTACGCCGAGCCGGGCACGCTGACTGGCTCGATTGGCGTGGTCGGCGGCAAGCTGGCTCTTGGCGGGCTGTACGACAAGCTCGGTCTCAAGACCGAGATCCTCTCGCGCGGGGCCAATGCGAACATCATGTCCGGGACGACGCCGTTCAGCGAATCGGAGCGGCAGGCGTGGACGCGCATGATGCGCGCCATTTATGACCAGTTCCTCGACAAGACCGTGGAAGGCCGGCAGCGAGCGGGCCAGGACCTCGGGCGCCTGCATCTGGAGAAGGATCTGGCCGGCGGCCGGGTCTGGACCGGACGGCAGGCAAAGGCGAACGGGTTGGTGGATGAGTTGGGCACGCTGGACGACGCCATTGCGGCGGCGAAGAAAATGGGGAGTTTGCCGGCCGGCGTGGACCCGGAATTGCTTATCCTGCCCAGGTCGCGCAGCCTCCTCGATATGATCCTTGACATGAAATCCGACGCGCTGTCACCAGCCGCCGCGCAGTTGCTGCGCGAACTGCCCGAGGTGCAGCGCAAGGTCGGCGCGGCACAAGGCATGCTGCATTTGCGCGGCGAGCCTGTGTGGCTGATGGTGCCGTACCAGGTGGATGTACACTGACCAACCCAGCCGCTTGCGGCCTGGCGGTCTCCAATATCGCCAAGCCGCAAGCGGCCTGGAGGAGTTTGCGATGGCGCGCTGCGAACAGGGCTATCTCTGCGAGGTCTGTACCCAGGACGTCGAGGCGATCACCGATTCCGACCTCTACCTGCGCTACGTACTAGGCGAAGTACTTCCCGAGCAACTCCATCTGCTGCGCGAACGTCACGTTCGCTGCAATCCGGCGCTGGCGCAATTCATCAAAGCCGCCGAGTTCGAGCCGGTGCTCTGTCCCGGTCCGTTCGCCAAGGAACATCTCGACGCCACCTTCGTCGCCGAGGAGGAAGCGCGCGTGACGCGCGGTTGGCGGCGCCTCCAGGAGTTGCCGGAACTGGGTCTAACCATCGAGGAGTATCCGCTGCCAGAAGTGCAGGCGGTTTGGCGGCAGCCGGCAGTGGACGGCGACTGATTCAGGTCGCCTCGATCCGGGCGTACTGGAAATGGGCGATGGCCTCGTCCGGGTTCATGTTAAAGACGGTTTTGCCCACGGTGCGCCACTGACCGCGATCGAAGAAGAAGACGGCGGAGGCGTTGCGAAGATTGCCGACGGCGGCCAGTCCTTCCATGTCGCTGCCGGGGATGGCCTCGAATGCGATGGTAACGCCAATCAGGGCGGCGAGCCGGCCGCTGCCCGGCTCCCGGGCCAGTTCAAAACGCTGTTCCCACTCGCACTCCGTCCAGCGCAGTCCACGCGGCTTGCCGCTTGCTGTGGCAGCTCTGAGGAAACTCGCCTCCAGGTGCTCACGCTGCCGTACGAATAGCAGCCGGGCGTGCTTTACCTGGGCTTCCCGTGCCAGGGATCGCAGCGGCTTCCAGGCAAGCACGACAAGGAGCGCTGCACCTACTACGATCCCAATTATCGGCAATAGCCACCCCATCCCCCACCTCGACTTTGCCATGCTCCCAGCACGAAGGCCTTCCGTCATTCCTGTTCTATGGCGATAGCGGCGTGGCCGCCAATCCTCCACGTTGCCTTGCGCACCAGGCGTGCGTCTCGGTCGTTCCCTTGAGGCAGCTGCCAGAGCAGCCGTACGCGCTGCAGGAGGCTAACAGAGGCCTCCGGCATGACTCGTTCCTGGTCCCCTTGCGACAATCTGGCAGCATCTCACTCAGACAGAGAATGCAGTCCGCAACTGAAAACCTCAATCGTCCATGCACCGGGCCAAGACGACACGCCCCGCTGATCTCGGAGACTACCTGTCTTTCTGGCCTGGTGATCGAGATGGTACAATGGAATGAGCACGCCACCCGAGGAGACATGGCATGAGACTGCCCAGTTTCCTGCTCTCAGGTTAGCGGCCGATCCTGAGAGCTTGCACACTGGCTCGGCCGGCATTTTCATGGTTTCAAGATGGCGCGCGGTGCCATGAGGACCGGCACGGCAAACGGAAGTCCCTGCGGAAACAACTCATGTCCATCCCCGCCATCCTCGGTCCTGACGGCACCATCGCCAGGCGACTGGGCACCTACGAACCACGTCCCCAGCAGCTGCAAATGGCCGAAGCCGTCGCCGCAGCCATCGCGGACCCGCACCACCTCATGGTGGAGGCGGGGACCGGAGTCGGCAAGACCTTTGCTTACCTTGTGCCGGCGATCCTCGCTGCCAGCGCGACTAAGAAGTGCCGCGTGGTCGTCTCCACGCACACGATCAGCCTGCAGGAACAGCTCGTCCAGAAGGACATCCCATTCTTGCAGGACGTGCTGCCATGCCCGTTCCAGGCCGTCCTCGTCAAGGGCCGGTCGAACTACATCAGCTTGCGTCGCCTGCGCGGCGCCCAGCAGCGCATGAGCCTCCTCGGCGAACCGAACGAGGTCGATCAGCTCAAGCGCATCGGTCTCTGGTCGCGGCAGACTCGGGATGGCAGTCGCAGTGACTTGAGCTTTCAGCCGCTGCCGTCGGTCTGGGACCAGGTCGAGAGCGACAGCGGCAACTGCCTCGGCAAGAAGTGTGCTGACTACGAGAAGTGCTTCTATTTCAAGGCCCGCAAGCGCATCTTTGGTGCCGAGATTTTGGTCGTCAATCATGCCCTCTTTTTCAGCGACCTGGCCCTGCGCCGCTCCGGCGTCAACCTGCTGCCGGATTATCGCGTCGTCATCTTTGACGAGGCCCACACGTTAGAGGACGTGGCCGCCGAGCATCTGGGTCTGCAGGTCACGCGCGGCTCCGTGGAGTACCTGCTTAACAAGCTGCTCAACCCGCGCAATGGCCGGGGACTGCTGGGCTTCTACGGTACCACCGAATCGCACAAGCAGGTTCAGTTGACGCGACAGGCCGTGGAGCAGTTCTTTGGCACTGTCCTGGCCTGGCACGTCCAGCAACCGCGCGGCGGCCGGGGCGGCGCGACGCTCACCACCGAAAGTGTCCGCGTTCGCCTGCCGGGGATTGTGGCGAATCCGCTCTCCGAGGAGCTGCGCAAATTGGCCGTCTGTCTCTACGATTGCGCCGACAAGCGGCAAGCGGAGGAGGACAAGATCGAGCTGACCGCGGCAGCCGAGCGCTGCCTGGTTTTGGGCCTGAGCTTGACGCAGTGGCTCGGCCAGGAGTTGGAGGGCCAGGTCTACTGGGTGGAAATCAGCAGCGGCCGCACCCAGCGTGTCGAACTGGCCAGCGCCCCAATCGAGGTCGGTCCGGCGCTCAAACAGCAGCTCTACGACGAGGTGCCCACCGTCATCATGACCAGCGCAACCTTGAGCGCCGGGGGCCGTGCGGGCTTTGGCCACTTCCAGCAGCGCCTCGGCCTGCATGACTGCGAGACGCTACAGCTCGGTAGTCCGTTCAACTATCGCGAACAGGCCGAACTGCACCTGTTCCGCCGCATGCCCGACCCGGCGGCCAACCCCGCCGACTTCGAAGAAGCTGCCCTGGCGAAGATCCAGGAATACGTTGAACGCACGAAAGGGAGAGCTTTTGTACTTTTCACGAGCTACACGATGATGCAGAAGGCAGCTGCCCGCCTGGCGCCTGTCTTCGCTCAGCACGGCCTGCCGTTGCTGAGCCAGAGCGACGGCCTGCCGCGCAGTCAGATGGTGGAGCGCTTCCGCGCGGCGGGCAATGCCGTGCTGTTTGGGGTCGATAGCTTCTGGCAGGGAGTGGATGTGCCCGGCGATGCGCTGTCGAACGTCATCATCACGAAGCTGCCGTTCGCCGTGCCCGACCGGCCGGTCCTGGCAGCGCGGCAGGAGGCGATCCAGCTGCGCGGCGGGCAACCGTTCCTGGATTACCAGGTTCCGCAGGCGGTCATCAAGCTGAAGCAGGGATTTGGCCGGCTGATCCGCTCGCGCAGCGATACCGGCCTCGTGGTCATCCTCGACCCGCGCGTGCTGACGAAAGGGTATGGTCGTGCATTTCTCGACGCCCTGCCGTCGTGCCGTTGCTTCGTGGATGGGGAGCCGGCAACGGGGACGGAGCGGCGGCCGCGTCCGTCCTGATCGGCGCATGCCACACCGGGGCCGAGGCGGCCGGCTCGAGAAGATGCAGCAACGGCGGGTCGCGCTTCTCAAAGCGAACCGTGATGCCGGCAAGGCTCGCCCACAAGCCCGCCGGCGTGCTCAGGGCCATTTCATACGGGAGACCGGGTTCCACCTCCGCGATGCCGTGCCGCACAGGCCGCGGCTGATCCAGTTCCTCGACCGGGATGAACTCGAAATAAACGCCGTGATCGGGCAGTAGCCGCAGCAGGCCGTGCCGCGGATCCTCGACCGCCAAGGGGCCCTCGGGACCTGCCAAAGCCCGCAGCACGAGGATTGGTTCCGGCGCGACAACGCGGAGGTCCGGGTCGGGTCGGGTGTCCGCCTGGATAACAGCTGTTAGGTCGGGCCAGATGTCGAGCATCCGTTCCCGGCCGCTGAACCGGCGGAGTTCGGCGAACAGTTCCAGTAGCCGGCCAGTATGACCGACAACGCAAGTCACCGGCAGCCGTGTAACCTGTTCCACGGTGCCAGGGGATGGCAAGGAAAAGAAGAAGGGCCGGAGGAGCGGCGGCAGTTGCTGTAGGCACGCGTCGGCCGGCAAACCCCGCGGATCATCCAGAACGAGCACCTGGCCGCGGAATAGCGGTGCCCTTGGCCGGGCCAATGCCGTCAGCGACAGAGCGGTCCAGGCGGCCTTGCACCAGGCGGTCAGGAGTTCAGGCGCTTCGGGGGAAGAACTTGCCGGAGTGGCGCTGCGCGAAAGCGGCACGAGGCGGCGGAAGTCGTCTGGAGTGCGGATGCGCTGGAAGTCGTGGGCGAGGCCAAAGGTAGTACACTGTCCTTGCCGCAGCAGCCGCCGGAGAATGTGGGCCTGGGTGTGGGCCACCTGCAGCCGGTCCAGTTCAGCCGCGTGACGGCGCGCCCGGCGACGCAGGACGGCGTCGGTCAGAGACCGGACCAGCGAGATTCCGGCCAACCAATGCTGTGCGGCGTCCCAGTACACGTGGCGGTCCACTCGGAGTACGAGTTAGCCGGGCATGCGTCCCAGCTTGTGTGAAAACGCAGAATCGATCGATCCGGCGAGCGCGGATCAACAGTCGGACCTTACCACAGCACCCGATCTTTCGCAAGCTACCAGGTTCGTGAACAGTGCTCCGTCACGATGGGCCTTGTCCGAATAAACGAAAAACCCCGGAGCGATGGCACAATCCGTGCCACCGGTCCGGGGCTGCGACAAGTGTCGTCGGGTAGATAGCCTCCCGACACCGGTATAAGTGTGTTCCGGAAGCCCTTGGTTTGTGGCGACAGGTGGGCCGCTCGTCGCCACGGAAAAAGCAGTTTAGGGAACAGAGTGTTACACGAGGCCGGCGATTGGATTGCCGTCGGCGATCTTCAGAGGCCGACCCAGGTTATCGCGAACCTGGGTGGTCTGGTCCATGCCGAGCCCCTTGAAGATGGTGGCAAACAGGTCGCCGATCGAGGCGCGCGGGCTGCCGTCCGCCACGTCCATGCCGTCCTTGCTCGTGGCGCCGAAGACCTGGCCGCCCTTGATAGAGCCACCGCCCACGACGACCGACCAGCAGCGGGCCCAGTGATCGCGGCCGCCGTTCGGGTTAATGCGCGGGGTTCGGCCGAACTCGCCCATCCAGACGACGACGGTGTTCTTCCACATGCCGCGGTCCACGAGGTCCTTGACCAGGCCGCCCATGCCCTTATCGAGCCGGGGGCCGTTGCCCATCTTCAGAGTGTTGAAGATGTTGGCGTGGTTGTCCCAACCGCCCAGATCGACCTCGACGCAGGTCACGCCGGTCTCCACCAGCTTGCGGGCCAGGAGGCAGCCCATGCCGAACTGGTTGCGCTCCCCACCGTACTCGTCAATGACCTTCTTCGGCTCGTTGCGAACCTCGAACACGGTACGCAGTTTCGACACGGTCAGGTCGAAGGCCTTCTGGTAGATCGTCTCGTGCGACAGAGCGCTGTCGCCGATATTCTTTCGCTCTTCGCTCACCTTGCCGCCCGGGCCAACCTTCATATGCGGATAGAGTGCATCGCTGAAGTTGTCCTCAACGGTGTAGAAGAGACGCTGCCGGCGGCGCATGCGTTCCTCGACCTCACTGCCGGAACCGAGGCTTTCCGGCGGCCGGATATTCTCCGGCGGTTGGCCGGGATTCTGGACCGTAAAGGGAGCAAACAGGCTGCCGAGGAAGCCAGCTCCGATCCGCTGGGCAGTGCCGCCGACGCCGATGAAGCCGGGCAACGGCAAGTCCTTCGGGGTCAGCAACGATGAGGCAACGGCGCCAAGGGCCGGGTACTGGACCACAGGGCTCGGCTGCCGGCCGGTGTTCATGAGGACGGTGCCGCGATCGTGGCTGCCTTCGTTGGTGACGAGCGAGCGGACGATCGACAGGTGTTTCATCTGGCTGGCGACGGTCGGCAGGATCTCGCTGATCTCCACGCCGGAGGCGCTGGTCTTGATTGGCTTGAACTCGCCGCCGGTGCTCTCACCCGGTTTGAGGTCCCAGGTGTCCATGTGGCTGGGCCCGCCGCCCATCCACAGAATAATGACGCTCTTGTTTTCTTTCTTCAGGGTTGGCTGAGCAGCCCGCAGGGTCTGCACGAAGTTGAGGCCCGGCACCGCCAGTGCCGAGAGGCCCGCTACGTGCTTGAGGAAGTGCCGCCGGTTGAATTCCGGAAAGTCTGCTTTCGACATCAAAACCCCCTATGTGGTGATCGAGTGGCCCCCCGGCCGTGCGTGTGAAGTTGCATTCTAAGCCAGTCTCACTCAAGCCGTTGCGCTTGTCAAGCTTCATCCCCAGAACCGCTCGAAGCGGGCGGGAGAGGCCATTTGTCCATTGGACGCAGCGATTGTCCCCAAAGTTCCCGGAACTTGAAAATAATCAATCAGGGTGGGGCCGCTTCCGTTGCCGGGTCGAGCCGGTACAATCGGTAGGAACGAGCTCTCCGGCCTGTTTCCGCGAACCGGGAAGGCTACCCCATGCTTCACCACACCTTTTGCCACGTTCCGGGTATTGGGCCGCAAACGGAGCGCAATTTCTGGGACGCGGGTCTGACCACGTGGCAGGCGCTGCTGGAGGGCCGTGCGGCCAGGGGAGGGGGGCCACGCCGCTCCTGTCTCGAACATTTGCAGGAATCGCAGCGCCAGTACGAGGCCGACAATCCTGCATTCTTCGCCGAGCGATTGCCCTCCGCGGAACAGTGGCGGTACTTCACCGATTTCCGCCACTCCTGCGCTTATCTCGACATCGAAACGACCGGCATGGCCGCGGGTTTCGATCAGGTCACGACGATTTGCCTGTACGATGGCCGAACGATTCGGACTTACGTTCGTGGCCGCAACCTCGAGGCGTTTCCCGAGGACGTGGCCAGGTATCGCGTGCTGGTAACCTACAACGGCCGCTGCTTCGATGTGCCGTTCCTGGAGCGCTGCTTCGGCATTCGGTTCCGGCAGGCAAACATCGATCTGCGTTACGTGCTCAAGAGCCTGGGTTTCACAGGCGGTCTGAAGAACTGCGAGCGGCTGCTGGGTCTGGAACGACCAGGAATGGAAGAGATGGACGGGTTCATGGCGGTGCGGTTGTGGCACGAGTACCAGCGCCGGAAGGAGCAACGAATTCTCGACACCTTGCTGGCGTATAACGTGCAGGACACGGTCAATCTGGAAGCGCTGCTGGTGAAGGCACACAATCGCAAGGTTCAGCAAACGCCCTTCGCCGGCAGCATGCAGCTGCAGGAACCAGCGCTCCCGACAAATGAGTTCCTAGTCGATAGGGAACTCGTAAGGCGTTTCGGCGGGGGTAGCTCCCCGTTCCAGCGTTATTCCAGGTGAGCCAGGGCCCGGACTGCTCTCCCCACGGTTATAGGCGAGACAAAATGCCCGATCTGCTGGCGAACTACGCTCCCCATCAGCACTTGCTCTCGAGCGCCGTCCTGGCGGACGTGCTCGATGGTCTCGGCCACCGCGCCAGCGCTCTGCCGCCGTCGCTGCGACCGCTGCGGCCGGATTGGAAAGTCTTTGGCCGCTCTGCGACGCTGTCCGCGCTGCCGGTCGCGCTCGAACCGCGCAATCCCTACGCGATCGAACTGGAGTGCATCGACGGCCTGCGCCCGGGCGATGTCCTGGTAGCCACGACCCACGGCGACCGCGGCAGCGCCTTGTGGGGCGAACTGCTCTCGACGGCTGCCCGCGCCCACGGCGCGGTCGGCGCGATCATCGACGGCATGACCCGGGATGCGGCTCGGATCGTGGCGATGGACTTTCCGGTCTGGGCGGAGGGCTTTTGTCCGCTCGATTCGAAAGGCCGGCTCGACGGCATCAGCCACGGTCTACCCATTCGCATCGGCCCATGCGTGGTGTGCCCGGGCGACTGGGTCCTGGGCGACGTCGATGGCGTCGTCGTAGCGCCCGCGGTGCTGGCGGAGGAAGCATTGGCGCGGGCACTGGAGAAGGCGACGGCCGAGAATCAGGTGCGTGCCGAACTGGCGCGGGGCCGTAGCGTACGTGAGGTATTCGCGGAGTATCGTATCCTCTGATCAGAGAAGGAGCAATGTCCTCCGCTTTTTGGTCCGAAGCCCGCGCGCGCATGCTGCTCGACCCCAACGTGACGAACCTCAATACCGGCTCGTTCGGGCCGCTGCCGCGCGCCGTGTTCGAGCGGGCAACCATGCTGCGGCAACGTCTTGCCGAGGAACCGATGGACTTCTTCGTCCGGCAGGTGCCGCCGCTGCTCTGGCAGGCGCGCGCGCGGCTAGCCGACTTTCTCGGCGGCGACCCGCGCCGCCTGGTCTTCACCGCCAACGTCACGGTCAGCGTCAACATCATCGCCTCCGCCCTGCGCCTCGCCGCCCCCGGCGAGGTGCTGCTCACCGATCACGAGTACGGCGCGATGCACTGGTGCTGGGAGAGGGCCGCCGTGCGCCAGGGGCTGACGCTGCGCACCTTTCCCCTGCCGATCATGGCCCAGGCGCCGGCAGAAATCGTGGAGGCGGTCCGCGCCGCTTTGACGGACCGGACCCGCTTGCTGTTTTTCAGCCACGTCCTCTCGCCGACCGGCTTGGTGCTGCCCGCGCGCGAAATCTGTGCCGAGGCCCGGTGCCGTGGCGTGCTCACCGTCATCGACGGCGCCCATGCCGCGGCGATGCTCCCGGTGCAGCTGGATGAGATCGGCTGCGACTTCTACGGCGGTAACTGTCACAAGTGGTTGCTCGCCCCCAGTGGCTCCGGCTTCCTCTACGCCGGTGCGGGCAACGAGGATCGCTTGCAGCCCTTGCAGGTAAGCTGGGGCTGGCATCATGAGCGTGTACGGCCCGATGAGCGCGACGAGTTCGGCTCGACGCCCCGGCTCCGCGCCCTGGAGTTCGAGGGCACACGCGATCCCTGTGCGTGGCTCGCGGTGCCGGAGGCCATCGACTTTCAGGACGGGCTCGGCTGGTTGCCCATCCGCCGGCGCATCGCCGAACTCGTCGATTACGTACGCCGACGTCTCGATGGCCTGGCCGGACTGCGCCTGGCGACGCCGGCAGTCGAGGGGTTGAACGGCGCTCTTACGGCATTCCGGCTGCCGGCGGGGACAGACCCGCAAGGCCTGCGGTACGGCCTCTGGGAACGCCATCGCATCGAGGCGCCGGTGGTGGACAGACCGGAAGGAAACCTGATTCGCGTCTCGACGCACTTCTACAATACCGAAGCGGAAATCGACCGGCTGGCGGCGGCGCTGCCGGAATTGTTGTCCTGAGCCAGGCGGAGAGCGCGGTATGGCGAACGGAGCATTGCCCGGCAATGGCGAGCAGCAGTGTGCCTTCCTGGTGGAACCCGAGCGGATCGAGATGCGGCGCATGCCGATTCCTCGGCCCGATGCCGGCCAGGTGTTGCTGCGCATCGAGCATGCGCTTGCCGGCGGCACGGACCGCAAGGCGTTCGTGCGCGGCCATCCCCAGATCCCCATGCCCGGTCCGTTCGGCCACCGCTACGCCGGCACGGTTGCCGCCCTTGGAAAGGATGCGCCGCCGTTCGCGGTCGGCCAGCCGCTGATGGGCGTGCATAGCGCCCCCTGTTTGGCCTGCGACCTGTGTCGCAAACAACGCTGGCACCTCTGTCCCGATGTGATGAAGGAAAAGGTGCTGGGAGCATTCGCCCAGTATCTATGCGTGCCGGCTCCGGTCGCCCGCCAAAACCTCTTCGAGCGGCCGACCTGGCTTTCGTCCGAGCACGCGGCCCTGCTGGAGCCGTTGGCCTGCGTCGTCCACGGCATGGCGATGCTCGACTGGCGCGGCGTGGAGCGGGTGCTGGTCCTCGGCCTCGGTTCGATAGGCCTGCTCTTCGCCCAGCTCTTGCGGCATTACACGAAGGCGGAAGGTGCGGGCGCCGGCCGGCGGCCGGCGCGTCTCGAATTGGCCCGCTGCTTCGGTCTCGACCCGGTCTGGGACGTGAGCCGGATACCGTTGGTGGAACAGCTGCCGGACGCGGAGTTGTTCGATTGCGTCATCGAGTGTACGGGCCGGCTCGACGGCTGGCGTAAGGCTTTTGCGCGAACTGCTCCCGGCGGCCAGGTGTTGCTGTTCGGCGGGCTGCCGCGTGGCACGGCCTTCTCGGTAGATAGTTATCGGCTGCACTACGAGGAGGTCCACGTCCTGGGTAGTTTCCATTTCTCGCCGCGCGACGTGGCTCAGGCCCGCGAGTTCCTGCTGTCGGGCGACCTGGAGTTGGACCCACTCATCAGCGGCTGCTTGCCGTTGAGCCAGCTCGGCGAGGCGCTTGTGCGCCTGCACCGCGGTGAAGGAATCCAGTACGCAATCGATCCATGGAGTTGAAATGCCGACATTCCCTCCCGAAGCCTCCAGTGCAATTTTGACCGAGTTGCTGGCCGAGCGCCGCCTGCCGCCACTGGGACCGGGGAGGCCGAACCTGGCGCTCCAGCCGCGGCTCCAGCTGCTCACTCCCGAACAACTCTTCGCCCCCCGTCTCGTCCGCGACCCCGACATGGCTCGCGCCTGCCTGGCGGGGTTGTGGCTCTGCCACGATTTTCTCGACGAAGCGCACTCGCTCAGCCAGGACATCGATGCGGCGGTCGGCAGCTACTGGCATGGGCTTGTGCATCGGCGCGAACCGGACTTTGACAACGCCAAATACTGGTTTCGGCGGGTCGGCAAACACCGAGTCTTCGACGACATTCGTATGGCTGCCGCGGAACTGGCTGGCAGCGTCGCGCCGCGGGCTGAGACGGCCTTTCTGACGAAGCAGGATTCCTGGGACCCATTCGCCTTCATTGATCTGTGTGCCGACACCATGCACGGCCGGGTTGCCTGTGAGGAACTGTGCCGGCGCATTCAGCAGCGTGAATGGGAGATCCTGTTCGCTTTCTGCCATGACGGCGCCCTCGGTTGAGGTGGCCCCAGGCGGAGAGAGGTTCGGCCGCGTGGATGAGCATCGCGCAGCTCCGTTACGAGGGAGAAAAGGGGGAGTGTACAGCGCAACGGCTACCACGGCCAGAGAGTAGGTGGGGTAAGAACCCGCGCCAGCGGGGTTGGGACAGTTGCAGGCCGCTGAAAAAGCGTCGGGCGTTGGGGGAAGGTATTTTCTCCCCGGGGCGGGCTGCAGAAAAACCGCGGTGCCCTGAGTACGCAACCGCCGACCCCGCCCAAGCATTTCCGTTGATTTGTCCGGCGCGCGCTCATACCCTAATGACAGAGCTTCCGCCGGACATCGCTCCGCCCCCTTCCCGCCCAGTCGCAACCCGAACACGAGGGTGACATGACCGAAGCTACCCAGGAGAAAACCGGCCTTGGTAACTACTTTGTGGCCAATTATCCACCCTTCTCCTTCTGGAAGCCCGACCACCTAGCCGAGGCTCGTGCTACCTTGCACGCGCCGCCGCAGCCCGACGCGCCGCTGGGCCTGTACCTGCACATTCCGTTCTGCCGGAAACGCTGCAAATTCTGCTATTTCCGCGTCTACACCGACAAGAATGCCCGCGACGTCGAGGTCTATACCGACGCCCTGATCCGCGAGGTGGCGCTCTACGGTCAGCTGCCCGTCATCGGCGGCCGGCCGCTGAAGTACGTCTATTTCGGGGGCGGCACGCCGTCCTATCTCAGCGCCGCGCAACTGCGCGATCTCATGACCCGTCTCAAGGCCGCGCTACCGTGGGACGGCGCCGAGGAAGTGACCTTCGAGTGCGAGCCGGGTACGCTGCAGCAGCACAAACTGGAGACACTGCGCGAGATGGGCGTTACCCGCCTGAGCCTCGGCGTCGAGAACTTCGATTACAACATCCTCGAATACAACGGCCGGGCGCATCACACCGAGGAGATCTACCGCGCTTACGGCTGGGCGCGCGACTTGAAGTTCGACCAGATCAACATCGACCTCATCGCCGGCATGATCGGCGAGACGTGGGACAACTGGCGGGCCAACGTCGTCAAGACCCTCGCCCTGGCGCCCGACAGCGTCACCATCTACCAGATGGAGCTGCCGTTCAATACCGTGTTCTCGAAGGAACTGCGCCTGGTTGGGCAGGACGAACCGAGCACGTTCACGGTTGCCGATTGGCCGACGAAGCGCGACTGGGTCAATTACGCCTTCGATGAGATGACGAAGGCCGGCTACGAGGTGTCGAGCGCGTACACCGTGGTACGGGATCGGCACCGCACGAAGTTCGTCTACCGCGATAGTCTCTGGCACGGCGCCGACATGTTCGGCACGGGCGTCGCCTCCTTCGGCCATGCCAACGGCGTCCATGTACAGAACGTGGATAGCTGGGAGCAGTACATCGCCCTGCTCGACAAGGGGGAACTGCCGCTCGGCCGGGCGCTGCCGGTGCAGCCGAAGGAACGGCTGATCCGCGAGATGATCCTGCAAATAAAAACGGGACGGCTCGATGCCGGATACTTCCGCCGCAAGTTCGGAACGGATATTCTGAAGACCTTCGCAGAGCCGTTCCGTCGCCTAGCCGAGGAGGGCCACGCCAGGCTCGGCGCTGATAGCGTGGAGTTGACGCGGAATGGCCTGTTGCAGATCGATCGGCTGCTGCCGCCGTTCTTCGAGCCGCGGCACCGCGGGGCCCGGTATACGTGAGGCCATGGCCGAAGACCTGACCTTCCTGATGGGCAAGTACCCGGCCCGGCTGCCAGGCGACCTGCGCTATGCGCGGAATCACATGTGGTGCCGCGTCGCGGAGAGCCAATGCCGTTTCGGCTTCACTGCCTACGCCGTCCGCCTCATGCAGGACGTCTACTTCCTCGATTGGCAGGTCAACGCCGGCGACGCCGTGCAGCTGTCGCAGCAGATCGGCCACATTGAGACCTCCAAGGCGGTCGCGGACCTCTTTGCTCCGCTGACCGGCACGATGGTCGCGTTCAATCTGGAATTGCTGAAGGACCCGACGCCGATCAACGTCGAGAATTACAGCGCCGGCTGGCTGTTCGACATGGGGGGCGACGGCTCCGGCACGATGACCGCGCAGGAATACTACGAGTTCCTCGACGCGAACTGGGAGAAGACGCAGCGCACCCTGAAGGGACACATGTAGCATGAGCCGCCATCGTCTGACCGTCGTGCTGTCGCAGGCCGCGGGGAAACATCCCGCGAAGCGAGCCCTGGAGGAGTCGATCGTCGCCGCGCTCATCATGGAGCTGGGGCTCGACGTCTCGGTCATCCCCAACCTCTACGACCTGGCGCCGGACCATACCGGCCGCCTGTTCCTGGAATCGGTCCACGGCGACATGGTCGTGCTGAGCTGGCTCTTCCCGCGCGCCGCCTTCTGGGTACTCGATCGAGACGGTATCAAGGGGCAGTGGGTCGAGTCGCAGTTGAAACCGGCGGCCGCGGACATCGACGAGGACGAGGATAGCGAGGAGCCGCCGTCCCCGAAAGGCATCGGTGCGCTGGGCGTGCCGGAGCGGATGATTTGCTGCCTTGACCTGCGCGACTTCAATACTCACGAACCCTACGTCCAGGAAGTGCGCCGTCTCGCCGATGAGTGCAGGCAGCGGCACGAGGCGAAGGCACGCGCGGAGGCCAAGCCGGCGCTCGTGGAATTGGGCCTCGACCTGCGTCTCCGCCAGACACCCGCGCCGGAGCAGCCGGCATTCGCGCCGGAGCAGTTACTGGCAGCCCCAGATCGGCGCTGGTATCCGGTGATCGACTACAGCCGTTGCACGAACTGCATGGAGTGCATCGACTTTTGCCTGTTCGGCGTCTACGGTGTCGATCAGATCGACCGCATCCTGGTCGAGAACCAGGACAATTGCAAGAAGGGTTGTCCCGCGTGCAGCCGGGTCTGTCCGGAACATGCGATCATGTTCCCGGACTACAAGACAGCGGCCATCGCCGGTGCCCCGGTTGGCGCTATCGGCGGATTGAAGATCGACCTGTCCCGCCTGTTCGGCGGCGGCGATGCGATTGAGATCGCCGCTGCGGAGCGCGACCAGGAACTGGTGCGCGACGGCCGGGACGCGGTCGGCCTGACGGTCGGCATTCCCCGACGGCAGGCCGACAAGCCGCAGGAGCCGAAAGACGACCTCGACAAGCTGATGGATTCGCTCGATGAGTTGGACATCTGAAAAACTATGGTCTGGACTCAACACCCGCTCCTTCAACTGACCCTGGCCCGCCTGCGGGCGTTCTACCGCGAGCCGGCCGCCCTCTTCTGGGTCTATGGCTTCCCGCTGCTGCTGGCTGTCGGCCTGGGCATCGCCTTCTGGAGCCGCGAACCCGAGCCGCCCAGCGTGGACGTGCAGCAGACGTCCGACCCGCAAGTCGCCTCCGATCTGGCCGAGCAGCTGGAGAGGAGCGGCCTGCCGGTCCAGATTCACGACGAGGCCGAGTGCCGCGAGCAGCTGCGCACCGGCAAGATTGCCTTGTATCTCGTCCCCACCGAGCAGGGCTACACCTACGTTTACGACAAGGTCCGTCCCGAAAGTGATCTGGCCCGTTACCGTGTGGATGCGGCGATCGTTCGCTGGCGGGCCGGTTCGGTCGTGACGTGGGAGACGAAGGCGGACCCGGTGGTCGCGCCGGGCAGCCGTTACATTGACTTCCTCGTCCCCGGTCTGATGGGGCTGAACCTCATGGGCGTCGGTCTATGGGGCGTTGGCTTCATCATCGTGGACATGCGCGTCCGGCAGCTGCTCAAGCGCTTGCTGGCGACGCCGATGCGGCGTAGCCACTTCTTGCTGTCGCTGATCGGCGCCCGCCTGGTGCTGATGATTCCGGACATGGTTGTCCTACTGCTACTCGGTGGCCTGGTCTTCGCCATGCCAATCCGCGGCAATCCGCTGACATTGGCTCTGGTGGTCCTGACCGGGGCGACCGCCTTTGCCGGTGTCGGCCTGGCCGTCGGGAGCCGGCCGGAGAGGACGGAGTCGGTCACTGGTCTGATGAACCTCATCATGCTGCCGATGTGGTTGCTGTCGGGGACATTCTTCTCCTCCAAGCGCTTTCCCGTGGCGGCCCAGCCATTCATCCAGGCATTGCCGCTGACGCAGCTCAACGAAGCATTGCGCGAGGTCATTCTGGAGGGAGCCGGGTTGCAGCGCATCGGCTGGCGCCTGGCGATCCTCGCGGCGTGGGCAGTGGCGTGCTTCGTCTTTGCGCTGAGGTTTTTCCGGTGGCGGTGACGGTCCCCTGTTCTCGTTGCCGAGGTCGGCCTGGGAATAAGCCTCCCCCCAGACGGCTCACCTCCCCTGGTATACTGAGAGAATGACTGCTGCCGGAATGTATCCTCCACACGACTTGCCGCCCTGGTTGTGGCCGCAGGCCGCATACCTCCACGTCCCCTTCTGTGCCCATCGCTGCGCTTACTGCGATTTCGCCATCGCCGTTGGCGAAGATGCGCAGATGGACCGCTATCTCGACGCCCTGCTCGTGGAATTGGCCACGCTCGGTCGGCCGCAACTGGTGCGGAGCATCTTCCTCGGTGGCGGTACACCCACCTATCTCGGAGCTCGCCAACTCGAGCGTCTGCTTCGCGCAATTGCTCGCTGGCTGCCGCTCGAGCCGGACGGGGAGTTCAGCATCGAGGGCAATCCTGGCACCCTCGACGCCGACAAGGTGGCCGTTCTCGCCGACCACGGCGTCACCCGCGTCAGTCTCGGCGCGCAGTCGTTCCATCCGCAGTTACTGCACGTCCTGGAACGCGACCATGTTCCCGACGATGTGCCGCGCGCGGTGGAGTGCGTCAAGCGGCGCATCGCCCAGGTGTCGCTCGATCTCATCTTCGGCGTGCCGGGGCAGTGTCTCGACGAGTGGCGGACCGACCTGGAACAGGCGCTGGCATTGCAACCCGACCATGTCTCGACCTACGGCCTGACCTACGAAAAGGGGACGCCGCTCTGGAAGCAACGGCAGCGCGGTGTCGTGCGAGCTCTCGACGAAGACGCCGAGCTGGCGCTGTACAGCCACGCCATCGACACACTGGAGGCGGCCGGCTTCGAGCATTACGAGATCTCCAATTTCGCGCGACCCGATCGGCGCTCGCGGCACAACGAGGTTTACTGGGCCAACGAGGCGCACTTTGGCTTCGGCATGGGCGCGGCCCGTTATATCCTCGGCTGTCGTGAGCTGAACACACGCGATTTGCACGGCTACCTGCGCAAGGTGCTTGCCGGCGAATCGCCCGTGTTCCAGTCGGAGCAACTGCCCCCGGATGAACGGGCGCGGGAGACGATGGCCGTGCAGTTGCGGCGCATGGAAGGGATCGACCGGCTGCGCTTCCACGAACAAACCGGCTTTGCGCTCGACGCCCTGGCGGGGCCAGCCATTGCTCGTCACGTCGAGTTGGGTCTGCTGGAAGACGATGAAAAGCAGGTGAGGCTGACGCGCCAGGGCAAGTACGTGGCCGACGGCATTATCGAAAACCTTTTATGAACGCGGCTCGCCGTGAAGACGAACGGCTACCAAAATCCACAGGTCGAGGACACGATCAGTTGTGGACCGATCCATCAGGCATAATCGTTCCCGAAAGCAATGCCCCGTCAAGGTCTGCACCCAGCACGTTCGCTCCTGTGAGGTCTGCCTGCCGTAAGTCAGCCGTACTGAGCATCGTATCTCTCAAGTCAGCCCCTCGAAGAATTGCTCCTCGTAGGTCGGCAGCCTGAACGTCCGCTTTTCTGAGGTTGGCTTCACTCAGATTTGCGTCACGCAGTTCTGCCGTCATCAAGAACGTGTAATCAAGTTTCGCACGACACAAGTTCGCACGACACAAGTTAGCAGAAGCCAAGGATAATCCACCCAAGTCTGCTTCGCTCAGGTTTATCCCTTCCAACTGTGCCTTATCCAGTTCTGCTGTCCAAATAAAGTCCGCTCGCACCGCCCGACTGCTCAGGATTACTCCCTGAAAATCCCGTTCCCCAGCAGCATATCGCCTGAGAAGTTCATTCGTGTTCATCATGACAACCCACGTTCGGTTCACTGATCGAGGTTATGTATTCAGTCGCAGTTTATCCCATGTGCCATCGGTTGTCACGTCACTGCTCGCAAACGCCACGTCGAACCCCAGGCGAGTATACTGTGATTGTCCTTCCGTGGAGGAGCCGGCCCACCGCCGGTCCGAAGAGGGCGCCGCCGACGAGAGTGCTGCTGCCGACCCACAACGAGAAAACGCCCAGGACCTCCGTGAGCGACTGCGGATTGCCCGGCCGAATGCCCGGAATGTTCAGCACGCCAAACCCCGCGGCGCCGCCAAGACCGAAAGCGACAAAGCCGGCAAACCCCAGAACACGCACGCTATGCCGGCCGGGTACGACCAGGCCAAGGAGGGCACCGCCAAGAGCGCCACGGACGCCGAAAGCAACCAGGTACACGAAGGCGAGGAAGCTCACCACGGCCACGTTCCAGTCGACGCCATGACCGGGGATGGGCGGCTCGGAAGAAGGATCCAGGCCGGTGCTGACCGCGAGGAACAGGCCGATCAGTCCAAAGACGCCGAAGCCAACGAGGCCGCCGAGGGCCAGCTTGCGCACAGCCGGCGGCGAACGAGCGGCAAGCCCCAGCGTCGCACCGCCGATGACTCCCATGAGGCCGTAACCAGCGCTGGCGACCAGCGCTTCGAGCACCGTCGACCCGCCCAGGTGCGACCGGCAGACGCCCTGCAGGAGGCCGCACAGCACTCCGCCCAGGCCAAAACCGGCCGCTCCAGCCAGCACGAAGCGACCGAGGCTCTGCTGCTGCGCTGCTGTCATCCTTTTCCTCGGTTAACGGCTGACGGCGACCGGGCGAACGTCCTGGTCCGCTTCGGATTGCCGATACCATTCCAGGGTGCGTTCCAGTCCCTCGGCGGCCCGAACGCGGGGCTCCCAGCCCAGCTCGGCGCGGGCCCTGGCGATGCTGAACTGCGTCGGCCGGCCGACAAGCGACACCGCATAGCGCGTGATGTGCGGCGGCCGTTTGATAAAGATGGCGTGGCCGATCAGCTCCGACATCCAGCCGATCCAGAACGCCAACCGGAACGGGATGCGCCGCCGGATGCGCGGCAGACCGAGCAGGTCGGTCAGCGTGTCGATGACCTCGCGTTGCGTCACTTCGCCGCCGCTGCTCAGGTTGTACGCCTGACCGCGCGCGCCCGGGTGTTGCACCGCGAGGAGGGCCGCCTCCGCCACGTCGCCGACGTAGACAATGTTGAGGAGGTTTTCGCCGGTGCCGATCAGGAACACTCGTCCTGACCTGAGCGCCTTGATCATGCGGGGCAACGAATGCCGATCGCGCGGACCGTAGATCCAGCTCGGCCGGACGATCGTCCAGTCGCCGGGATAGGCGCGGACCATCTCCTCCGCGGCAATCTTCGCGCGGATGTAGTAATCGCGGAGCCAGAGGTTTTGCCCCAGCGGTTCGTCCTCGGTAAAGAGATGTCCGGGTCGCACGCGCGGCCGGCCGTAGACAGTGATCGAGCTCACGTGCAGCAACCTGCCCACGCCAACCGTGCGGCAGGCCGTCAACAGGTTGCGCGTCGCGTCGATGATCTGTTCCTGATAATCGGACCACGGCCCCCATTCGCCGACCTTGGAGGCGCAGTGATAGACAGCGCCGGCGCCCTCGACGGCCCGGCAAATGGAGGGCACGTCACCCAGGTCGCCCTCGACCAACTCGACGCCGAGGCCGCGGAGAAAGGTCGTGTTGCTGCTGGGGCGGACCAGGGCGCGCACACGCTCACCGTGGGCCGTTAACTGCTCGGCAATGTGGCTGCCCAGGAAGCCTGTCGCTCCCGTCAGCACGTTCAGCGCTCCGGCCATTCATTCTCCAGCAGGTGCATCCAGGCACTTTGCATCGTGTAGCCGCGACGCGCGGCGGCGCATCCCGGCTGCACGAAGACGCCGCTGGGATTGTAGCACCTGCCTATGGGACTATGAAGTTGAGCCGGACGTTTCGGCCGCCGATGTGGACGGTGTGCGCGATCGGATTCACCAGGCCCCCGCCGCTGGCGGTCACCGTGTAGATGCCGGGATGCGGAATGGCGACGGTGTAGCCGCCGGAGTCGAAATTGGGTGTCGCACGCAGGCCGGACACCCGGATCGTGACGCCGCTGAGCCCCTCGCCGGCATCGTACAACCCGTTGTGATTCGCGTCCTTGAAAACCGAGCCGGTGAGAAAGGCCTGATGCTTGCCGGTGAAGCCGCTATCGACCGTCCAAAAGAAGGAACTCACCGGGAAGCCGTTCGGAGCGGACATGTCACGGAAGGCGTAGCCGATGCCCACCTGATTATCAAGGCGTGCGAAGCGGTCGATGGCCAGCAGATGCTTGCGGTGGCCGAGGTCGGGAACGCCATTGTCGATGATGAAGCCGGCCAGGGCATCCTCGGGCGAAAACTGAGCGTGGACCGGGGGCGAAAAGTAATTGTTCGGGTCGGACGGAACGAACGTTGGCCCCTGCTCGAAGGCGATGCTCTCGCTGTCGGAATGAGAGAGAAAGCCGGCAGAGTGCATGCGTTGATCGGGGGTGATCCCCTGGGGCGTGACGTGCGCGAAGTAATTGCGCCTGGCCATGTCCTGCGAATGGCCAAAGGCCGCCGCGATCAGGTGGAGGTTGAAGGTCAGCGGCTGCGACGGCGCCAGGTTGGACAGGTTCAGACCGATCGATTGTCCGTAGGCCGCCGGATGGGCCCGGGCATCGTTCAGACGTTCCAGAAACTCTTGCTCGAAAGCGGTCGGCTGCAGAGAGGCCGGCGGCGTGCGCGGCTCCAACTCCTCGACACACGGACGGCAGCGCGGCGACAGAACCGACGACATGGACAATCTCCTCGAACAGGGGGATGGAAGCGCACACGTATTCTCATGCGTTATCACAAGGTTATGCCATGCCGCGGAACGTGTCAATACAACGCCGTGAAAGATGCTCATTATCTACCAACGGCGCCGGGCCGCGGCGAGCATCTCCTCCACTTCCTTGAGTGTGGTCGCGCCCCGGGCCTCGCCGCGCAGCATGCTCGCCAGCTCCTCCAGGCGCTCGCTCTCGTCGAGGAGCTGGATCGTGGTGATCGTACGGTTGCCGCGGCGCGTCTTGCGGATCGTCCACTGATGGCGGGCGAAGCTGGCGACCTGCGGCAGATGCGTCACGCAAATGACCTGGCGTGCCTGTCCCAGGGCGGCCAGCTTCTCACCCAGCATGTCGCCGAGCCGGCCGCCGACGTTGGCGTCGATCTCGTCGAACACCAGGGTACCGATGCGATCGTGGGCCGCGAGCACGGTCTTGAGGGCGAGCATGGTTCGGGCCATCTCGCCGCCGGAGGCGACCTTGCGCAACGGCCGGGCCGGTTCGCCGCGGTTGGCCGCCAGCAGAAACTCCACCTGATCCATGCCGCAGGCCGGCACCTCCGCCGTGGTCGGATCGTCGCCGAAGGCGAGCGGCTCCAGCGCCACCTCGAGCCGGGCCTCGGCCATGCTCAAGTCGCCCAGCTGCTTCTGCGTCTCCGCGGCGAGCCGCTTCGCCACACGTCGCCGCTGCTTGCTCAAATCGCCGGCCACTTCGCGCAGTTTGCCGAACGCTTCGGCCAACTGCCGGCTCACCTCGGCCAGGTCGTCCTCCTGTTGCTGCAAGCCTTTCTCCTGCTCGTCGAGCGTCGCGCGGTAGGCGATCAGTTCGTCGATCGGCTTGCCATACTTCGTCTCCAGGCGGCGGAGCAGCTGGATGCGTTTCTCGACTTCGTCCTGCCGGCCGGGATCGGCTTCCCAGCGCTGGCCCAGGTCGCGCAGCGTCGCGGCCAGGTCCTGCACCTCGGCAACGACACCGTGCAGCCGTTTCGCCATGTCGACCAGTGCGGGATCGAGGGCTGCCCAGGTTTCCGCCTCGCGCTGCAACTTGCCGACCTGCTCGACGACGGAGCCTTCCTCGTCGTACAGGCGGCCGGTGCCATGGCTGGCGAATTCCTGCAAGGCCTGAGTATGGCTCAGTCGTTCGCGCTCCCGGGCCAGCTCGGCCAGTTCGCCGGAACGCAGTTCGGCACGGTCCAATTCCTCGCGCTCGAAGCGGAGCAGTTCCAGGTCGCGCTGCCGTTGTCGCCGTTGCGCGGTAAGCGCCGCGTGCCGCCGCCGCAGCTCGCGTACCTGCTCCGCCAAGGCCAGGTACTTCTGCCGCGGCGCTTCGAGTTTGCCGAAGGCGTCGAGCAACTCCAGCTGGTAGGCCGGTTCGAGAAGCGACTGGTTCTCGCGCTGCCCATGGATGTCCACGAGGACGCTGCCGAGCTGGCGCAGAGTGGCGAGGGCGACCGGCTGGTCGTTGGTGTACGCGTAACTGCGGCCATTGCGGTTGAGCCGCCTCGACAGGATTATTTCCGCGTCGGCCAGCGGCGCACCAAGAAGACGCTCGACTTCCTGGCGCAGAGTGACCTCGGCCAGTTCGAAGCGGCCGGTGACGCGCAGCTCATCAGCGCCGGTGCGCAGCAGGTCGCCGGAGCCGCGTTCGCCGAGCAGGAGGCCGAGGGCGCCGAGCAGGAGGGATTTGCCGGCACCGGTCTCACCGGTCCAGGCACAGAATCCCGGCTGCAGTTCGACGCGGACGTCTTCGATCAGGGCCAGATTTTGCACGGCCAGTTCGCACAGCATGGCATACAGGATACCGCAGCCATCCGCCGTCGAGAAGGTCCGCCTTTACCCGGCCTGCGGGTTGGCGTAAGTGGATTGCGCATCGCCCACGCGCCGGCGGGTTATCCTGTTGCACCCCCGCTCTTGCCGCGCTATACTTGGAATAGGCCCCGGTGAAACCTCCGCCCCGTGAAGAGGTGTACGAATGTCTCACGAAGCGCATTTCCTGATTCCGCCGACCGAGGCACGAATTCAGGCCATTATCGATCAGGCGGCCCAGGCCCCGCCCTGCGCCGAGGCGGTGCAGATGCCCCCGAGCCCCGAACAGGTGCAAGCTACCGAGGCTGTTTTTGCTCACGACGACGCAGAGCATCAGCAGGTCGCCGCGCTGCTTGGCCTCTGGACAAGCGCCCTGGTCCTGCACGATGTTGCCGTGGAAACCTTCGACCCTCCCGCCGACGAGAAAGAAGACCCGGACAGCAAGAAGAACAAGGACAGGCCGGACGAGTTGGTCTAGGGAGGCCGAGCTGCCGAAGCAGACTGATCCGGATGGGACCGGCCGTCGGCGGACGTGATGGCATGGTCTCCTGACACCCGCTCGGACACGGACCGGTGCGGTTAGTGCCGCACCCGACGACCTCGGCGGTACATGTTTGCGATCCCACCTACTCGGCGCGTTCAGTGATTCTCTCCGCTTGCATGCCGAGCCGTGGATTTCGGCCTTGTTTCTGGAACTTGATCGTCTCGCGGTCGGGCGATCACAATCCGTTTGCTTGCAAGTCTCGGCCGGACCAACCACCGGGACTGCACCACGCGGCACGCCGGTTGCCCCTGGCTATTTCGCCTTCTCCTCCGCCTTCTTCAACAACTTTTTTCGTGGTCGAAGCAGAGGACATGGCCCAGTTCGTGCTCCAGGATAGACACGCAGGTCGATGCAGTTCATCTCGCCCTGGTTGTTGGGCTTGGTGGCGCAAAGGGAACGCGCACGTTCGCAGAAACCATGCGCGTCCCCTTCGCGGCTGCGTGATTACATTTACAGCACCTGGAGGCTAAGGGCCAACGGGTCGCCGAAGACGCCATAGCTGTCCTTGGCCTGGGCGAAAATCGTGTAGTTGCCGGACGCCAGCTCGACCGTGAAGGTCAGGGTCCAGACGCCCGGGCTGGTCTGTGTGCCCATGCCCAGTACCTGCCTGGTGCCGGTGCTGTCGATGTAGTAGTAGGTCACCTGCGTGATCGTACTGCTGGGATTGCCATCGGTGATGTTCGAGGCGGTCAGCGTCAGGCTGCTGCCCGCCGTTACCGGGTTAGGACTGGCCGTGAACGAGCCGATCACCGGCTGCGATGGCAGGTAGCGGGCCACCACGAAGTTCGCCTTGCTGGAGCCGCTGGAGCCGATACGTCCCGCCGCGATGATCTTGCCGTCCGGCTGGACGGCCACCGCACTAAACCAGCCTGCGCCAGCAGTCGCAACCAGTCCCCCGTTGCCGAAGGTGGCGTCCAGGCTGCCATCTACGTTGAGGCGAGCGACCTGTAAGTAAGAGGGGGAGAGGGGGGCGCCGTAAGCCCAAGCACTCCCGACGATGATCGCCTTACCGTCCGAATCGATGGCCACCGCGCGCGAAGTATCATCTGGGTAGGTAAACTTCGGGTCGGAGATGATCGCGTAGCCAGTGCCGCTGCCGAAGCTGGTGTCCAGGGTGCCGTCGGGGTTGTACCGCACAACCGCCCACTCCGTCACGCCCTGGCCGCTGCTTGTCACGGTGTGGACATAGCCGGTAACGAGGATCTTGCCGTCGTTGGCGGTGCCGGCATTGCGATAAATGGCCACGCCCATGAACCCGGTGTTCTGGGTCGATCCGAAGGGAAGTACCGTGGTCACGACGCCGCCGTTGCCGAAGGTGGTATCCAGGCTGCCGTCAGCGTTGTAGCGCAGCACCATTCCCTGCTTCACTATTCCGGTGGCCGTGCTCCAGGACTGGAAGCCCTCGACGACGAACTTGCCGTCAGCCTGCAGGGCCACGCCGGACGCGGCAGCCTTGAAATTGCTGGCGGTGGAGGTGAAGACGGTGGTGGCCATACCGCCGCTGCCGAAGGTCGGGTCCAGGCTGCCGTCTGGATTGTAGCGGGCGAGCAACACGGTCTCGAATGCGTCCCAGCCGATTGCCAGGACCTGGCCGCTGCTCGTCACCGCGACGTCCATAGCGCGCTCGTAGCGGAGAGAACCGCTGGTCTGAAATGGCGTGATCACCTGGCCGTTGCCTCCCCGAAGCTGGTATCCAGCGTGCCGTTGGGGTTCAGGCGCATCAGGGCCATGCCGCCCTGGGCATAATCCTGGCCGGCCAGGACGATTTTGCTGTCGCCCGGTGCGCCCGTCGGCTCCAGGGCGGCGGACCAGAGGCCGGCGGGCGCCGTGCCTTGCCCCGCGAACAGTTGCCGGACGATGCCGCCGGAGCCGAAGGCCGTGTCCAGGCTGCCGTCCGGGTTGTAGGTGACCGCGGCAAATTCGTTTACGTTGGTGGTCGTGGTCGTGCTGGTGACCGGAAAAGTGGTGCGCCCGGCGACGACGATTTTGCCGCTGGGTTGCAGCAGCACTCGCTGACCTTCATCGTTGCCACTGCTCAGCGACGTGGTGACGAGGCCGGTGCCCGAGCCGAAGGTGGGGTCGAGGGCGCCGGCGCTCATCAGGCGACGGTCCTCCAGGACCTCCAGCCGCGGGCGGGAGGAGGGACGGCGGGAAGGGGCGGACGCGGCGCGGCAATTCTTCGCGAAACTAGGGAACCACATTGTTCGGTCTCCTTTGTGTGTGTCGGTCCGCGTTCCAATGAAAAGGCGTCTCGCCGGCGCGCAGACCGAGCGCCGGGGCGTGCCTTGGCCGGCGAGGGCTTTGCTTGGCGGCAGAGCCTCACCAGCCATCGTGCTTGCTACTCAAAGCCCTCAAGGGGCCTTCAGTCTTTTTTTGTTTCAGCAGGCTTCGCTGATTTCGTCACGGGCAGCTTCTTGCGCCAGGCGTCGACCTTGTCCTTCTGGCCCCAGGCCTCGTAGAGCTGCACCAGCCGCTCCACGCTCTCCGTCAGGCGAATCTTGCCCTGCGCGGGGATCTTCTCCGCGCGCTCCTTCATCCCCTCGTAGCCGGCCAGGAGCAGCGGTTCGGCGTCGGCGTACTTCTTCTGGCCCAGCAGGCTGCCGCCCAGCATCGACTTGGTGTTGAACGTCCCCCAGCGTTCGGGCTGCTGCTGTTCGCGGATCTTCAGGCACTCGCGCAAGACCGGCTCGGCCTGCTCGTGCTTTTTTTGCATGAGCAGGTTCAGGCCCAGCATGGCCAGTTCTTGGGCGGTAGCGGGCGACTCTGCGCCATGCTTCTTCCGCGTGTGGTCCACCACCTCGCGGAACAGGGACTCAGCCGAATCGAACCGCCCGGCCGCCTGGTATATGAAGGCCAGATTGCTCATGCTCACGAGCGTGTCGGGGTGGTTGGTTCCGAGCTTTTCACGCCGCTTCGCCAGCACCTCCTCGAAGAGCGGCACCGCCTTGGGCAGCTGACCAGAATGCTGATAGGCCAAGGCCAGGAAGTTCATGCTCTGTAGGGTGGCGGCGTGGTCGGGCCCGAACTGTTCACGCCGCTTCGCCAGCACCTCCTCGAGGAGTGGCAGCGCCTTGGGCAGCTGATCGGAATCCAGATAGGCCGTAGCCAGGACGGCCTTGGCATCTAGCGTCTTGAAGTGGTGGACCCCGAGCTTGGCCTTCGTCTTGGCCATCGCCTCCTCCAGGAGCGGCACAGCCTTGCCCAGCTGCCCGGCCTCCCGATAGGCATTGCCCAGGATGACCATGACGGTTAGCGTGTCGACGTGGTCGGCCCCGAGCTTGGCCTTCGTCTTGGCCAGCGCCTCCTCCAGGAGCGGCACGGCCTTGCCCAGCTGCCCGGCCTCCCGATAGGCTATGCCCAGGTTTTGCATGATGGCCAGCGTGGTGACATGGTCGGTCCCCCTGACCTTTGAACTCTTGTCCAGGACCTCCTTCAGAAGCGGCACGGCCTTGCCCAGCTGCCCGGCCTCCCCATAGGCTATGCCCAGGTTTTGCATGATGGCCAGCGTTTCGGTGTGATCGGCTCCGACCTTGACCTTCATCTTGACCAGCGTGTCCTCGAAGAGCGGCACGGCCTTGCCCAGCTGCCCGGCTTCCAGGTACGCCAGGGCCAAGTTGTTCATGGCGGCCAACGTGTTGGGGTCGTCGGCCCCCAGTTTGACCTGCATCTTCGCCACCGCTTCCTGGTAGAGCGAGACGGCCTTGTGGAATTGCCCGGCCTGCCGATACGCCCCGGCCAGATGGTCCAGAACGAACAGCGTCTGGGGGTGATCGGCCCCAAGGTGGACCTGAACGGACTGGTAAGCCTTGCTCAACAAGGCGATGGCCTTGGCCGGCTCCTCGAGCCCCGAGTACGTGTGGCCCAGAGTGGCCTGCAGCTGGGTTACCGTCATCGTATCGCCGACGGCCAGCTGCGCCGCAGCCTGGTCCAAACGCTGGACCAGCTGTTCCTTCAGCGTCGGCCCGCCCTTCGCCTCCAAGCGAGGGTCCAGGTCGCGGAAGATGGACATCAGGATCGCGTTGGCCTTTTCGATTTGTCCCAACCGCTTCTGCGCCAGCTCCTTCGCCATCTTCTCCGCGGAGGCGGCTTTTGCGGCCTCCGTCTTGGCGGCCTGCTCGGCAGCCGCGGCGGTCTTCGCCTCCCGCTCGTTGGCGAGCGCAGCCTTCAGCGCCTCCTCCTTGGCGTCGCGCTCGTCGAGGGCCCGACCCTCCGCCCGCGTGGCCCGGATCGCTTGCCAGGCGCTTATCCCCGTTCCCGCCACGAGCGCCAGCAGCACCAGCGCGGCCGTCAGCACCGGCTTGCGATTGCGCCGCATGAACTTGCGCAACCGGTACATCGCTGACGGCGGGCATGCCTGCACCGGCTCGTCGTCCAGATAGCGCTGCACGTCCGCCGCGAACGCGCTCGCCGTCTCGTAGCGCCGGTTGCGGTCCTTCTCCAGCGCCTTCATCGTGATCCAGTCCAGCTCGCCGCGCACTAGTTTCGTCAGCTTGGCCGGCTCCGTGCGGCGCAATGCAGAAACCGAGGCGAGCCTTGAAGTAGGTCCCGCCTGCCGGGCGGGACCTGCGGCGGGATCGGTCCGGCTCGGCAAGCCGGACCCACCCAAATCGCTCAGCCGCGTACTCGGCTTGGGCGGTTCCTCTTCGCGGATGATGCGGCGAATCTCGTCGTAGGCGGCCTTCTTGAATCGCTCCTTTTCAAACGGCGTCGAACCAGTTAGCAGCTCATACAAGAGCACGCCCAGCGAATAAATGTCGCTGCGCGTATCGACATCGATGTTACTCAGCGCTGTTTGCTCTGGAGACATGTACAAGGGCGTGCCGATCATCTGGGCAAAGCCGGTGAACAGCGTCTTGTCGGTGAGCTGCTGGCCCATGGCCTTGGCGATGCCGAAGTCGATCACCTTCACCAAAGGCGTGCCGTCGTGCAGGGTCACGAGGATGTTGGACGGCTTGATGTCACGGTGAATGATGCCCTTCTGGTGGGCGTGCTGGACGGCCTGGCAGACCGTCACGAAGAGGTCCAAGCGTTCCCTCGGGGTGAGCTGGGCCTGATCGCAGAACTCGGTGATGGACGCGCCCCGGACCAGGTCCATGACGAAGTAAGGCCGGCCGCTGGAGGTTTCCCCGGCATCGAGGACCTTGGCAATGTTCGGGTGGTCCATGATCGCCAGGATCTGGCGCTCCGCCTCGAAGCGGGCCACCACTTGGCGGGTGTCCATGCCAGGCTTGAGAACTTTCAACGCCACCTTGCGGCGGATGGGCTCCTGCTGCTCGGCCATAAAGACGACGCCCATGCCGCCCTCGCCGATCTGCTGCAGCAGCTTGTACGGACCGATGATCGTGCCGAGATCTTCGCGGACGGGCTCGTCAAGCGTTGGGCCCAGGGGGGCGGCCGGCGCTTCGAGGAAGCTACCGGCCTTGTTGAGGGCGCCCAGAAGACCCTCGACCTCGGCGCGGAGCCGCGCGTCCTCGCCGCACGCCTCCGCCACGTAGCGGGCCCGCTCGGCTGGCTCGGGGATTTCCAGCGCCTTGCTAAAAACCGTCTTCAAATCAGGAGCAGAAGCATTCATGTGTCCATCTCCCTCCTGGCCTTCCTCTTCTCTATGCGACGTTTCAGTGGGCTCGCTGCCAAGAAAAGGAAAAACCTGGCGCCGCTTACGGGCAGGAGCGATCCTCACCTATGTGAAGGCGACGGTAAAGCCAGGCGCGGGCGAAGGACCAGGTCCGGTAGGCCGTGCGGGCGGGGAGGCCCAGGACCTCAGCCGCCTGCTCCGTCGTCATGCCCGCGAAATAGCGCAGTTTCACCAGCTCCGCGGCCTCGCGATCGACAAGGACCAACTGGTCGAGTGCTTCGTTCAGGTCGAGCAAGTCATCAACGGGCGACTCAATCAGGAGATGCTCCTCTTCCAACTCGACCTGGCGCCGCCCGCCGCCGTGCCGAACGCGTCCCTTGCGGCGGGCGTTTTCGACCAGGATACGGCGCATGGCCTCAGCGGCCGCAGCCAGGAAGTGCCTCCGGCCGTCCCAGTGTTGCTCCTGGTCGGCGTCCACGAGCCGGAGGTACGCTTCATGAACGAGGGCGGTTGCCTGGAGGGTTTGGCCGGATTTCTCGTGGGCCAGCTTCTGTGCGGCGAGTTGGCGCAGCTCCTTGTAGACCAGCGGCAGGAGTTGCTCGGCGGCGTGCGGGTCGCCTTGCTGGATGGCGGACAAGATGTGGGTGACTTCGCTCATAGGCGGCTCCCAAGCTCGAAGGTCTCCGCGGGCCGTCCTAGCCAACTCCCTGAGCGGGCTTCGGAATCTTTGACCTCCGCGCGCGTCTATCCTGCTGACGCCAGACCCTCTCCGCAACCAAGGAGTCGATCGATGACTATACCATCCGCCTGGCCACAAGTCCTTGATTTCTTGGGCACGCCGCTTGTTATCGAGCCGTCGTCGGGCCAGCGCAACCACCTGGAGATGGACCGTGCCCGCGTCCAGGACAGGAATGGCCTCGATGGTCAGCACCTCTCAAGACGTCCGGCGGGAGCAGACTGCTGGACGGGATAAAGCGCGGCACAACTCGAGAAATCAGCTGGGGGTTAGGGGGTGCTGCGCCGGCATCGGCGATCCACCGCCATCCCGACTGCTGTTTCGCAACCCAGGATCATCGGCCGACCGTGGGGGACTCCGCTGAATAATCCGGGCTAGGCCGCCTTCCGCCCGCTCGTGTGTTCGGGGTGGTGAGCGGCCTTTGTGCCAGGCGCCTGGCTGTGTGCCTTGTGTACCTCGAAGTTGGTCCGGTACGCATGGGCCAGTTCCCCATGTCCCTTGATGATGAGCAGGTTCTCGGCGTTCTCGTTTTCCGCCTGGTGGGTGAAGTTGAAGCTGCCGGTAATGAGTGTCCTGCCGTCGATGACGATCACCTTGTTATGCGCGATGGCGTGCTGAGCGTCGATGAGTGGCGTCAGCCCTTGCTCGTGGAAGAACTGCAAATCGGAGAAGGTTTCCAGCTCGTTGCTGCGATCCAGCACGATTTCTACCTTCAAGCCGCGCATCTTGGCATCGACCAGCGCCTGGGCAATGGCCTTGGAGCTGAAGGAGTAAGCCTGCACGAGCACCTCGCGGCGGGCAGCCTTCAGTTCGCGCACCACGGCATCGGTGCAGCCGCCCTTCGGCGAGAAGTGGCTGGTCACCGAGGGTGGCGTCGCAAACTGGCGGTACAGCGCCCGCAGGATAAAGACGAGCGTCAGGGCTCCTGTGAAGCCCGTGGCGAGCAGCAACCAGGTCATGGTCAGCATGGTTTGCCCTTCTGCCTGAAGTGAAGCGATCAGTGAGCGGCCGACATCAGTCCGTAGACCATCAGCGCGGCTCCAGCCCAGTTGGTGAGCGCTTCGGCGACGGCGAGGGTCAGTACGCCGAGAGCGGGGCTCCGTCCCTTGCGTGGCGGTCCGGCCTTTTCGCGGCGGTAGGCCACGAGGGAGAGGACCACGGCGATGGGGCCAAGGATGAGGCCGAGTCCGGGAACGAGTCCGTAGGCGGCGAATTTGAAGGCGGTGCTGGCGAAGTCGTTGCCGAGGTTGCTCGCATAAATCTGTACGGCGTCGCTGTTCTTGCTGCCGCGCCGTCGCGGCATTCGGCCGCCGCAGGAGGAACACTTCTTGGCCTCGGGAGAATTCTCCGTCTGACACGTCGGACAGAGCTGCGCCATCTACTCGAACTCCTGCTCCGGAGGGACCGCGGGACGGACGGCCCCCGCACGCTCACCCTTGCGACCATAGCAAAGCGTGTCCGCCAGGGTCAAGCCGGCCTCCCCAGAAAGGGGCGAACCTTCTTCTTCCTCGGGATGTCACAGCCCGGGGTGTGGAGCGAGATGAATGCCATGGGCTTTTCACCCGTGCGGAAACCGTGTACACAAAACACAGAGTCCGCGGCGAACGACCTCGCAGTTGCCTGAGGCGTGCATGCGCTACTATCCGACCTTTGACGAGTTCGTCGAGCTGGCCAGCGGCGCCAGCCTGGTGCCGGTCTATCGGCAGTTGATCGGCGACACGCTGACGCCCGTCAGCGCCTTCTGCAAGATCCAGGAGGGCGATTGGGCATTCCTGTTCGAGAGCGTCGTCGGCGGCGAACGAATGGGGCGATACAGTTTCCTCGGCGGCGGTCCCTTCCTGCGCTTCCAGGCTTACCAGAACCACGTGCAACTCCAGCACGTCCCGCCCGGCGACACGGGCGCTGTCCGTCTGCCGCCGCCGGTGGAAATGGAGCATCCCGACCCGCTGCGGCTGCTGGAGGAGAAGATCGCCGCCTACCACGCGCCCCACGTACCGGGCCTGCCGCGCTTCACCGGCGGCGCCGTCGGCTACGCCGGTTATGACGCCGTGCGCTACGTCGAACGGCTGCCGAATGCGCCACCGGACGACCGCCATCTACCGGACCTCTGCTTCGCCTTTTACGATCGCATGGTCATCTTCGACCACATCAACAAGACGATCGCCGCAGTAGCCCATGCACACGTCGATCTGCGGGACCTGCGCGGCTGCTATCAGCGGGCATGCGGTCGTGTGGATCGGCTGGTGGAGCGGTTGCATCAGGGCGTGGCCGACCTGCAATTGACCGACGTCGCGCCGCTGGGCGAGGTCGATCGACCCTACCGCTCCAACTTCGAGCCGCAGGCCTTCGAGGACGCGGTTCGCACGTGCAAGGAGTACATCAAGGCTGGCGACGTCTTTCAGGTGGTCCTCAGCCAACGTTTGCAGACGGAGACAACGGCCCGCCCGTTCGACATTTACCGGACACTGCGCGTGGTCAATCCGAGCCCGTTCCTGTTCTACCTCAAGGCCGGACCACTCGCCCTGATCGGGAGTTCGCCGGAGATCATGGTGCGCGTGGAGGGCGACCGGGTGACGATCCGTCCGCTGGCCGGCACGAGGCCGCGCGGCAAGACGGAGGAGGCAGACCAGGAACTGGCCGCGGAATTGATGGCCGATCCGAAAGAGCGCGCCGAGCACATCATGCTCGTGGACCTGGGCCGCAACGACATTGGCCGGGTGGCGCGCTACGGCACGGTGCAGCTGAGCGACGTGCTGACAGTGGAACGGTACAGTCATGTCATGCACCTGTGCAGCACGGTGGCGGGCCGGATGCAGCCGGGCAAGAACGCTTTCGATGCGCTACGGGCGTGTCTGCCGGCGGGGACGCTGAGCGGAGCGCCGAAGGTGCGGGCCATGGAGATCATCGACGAACTGGAGCCGCATCGTCGCGGACCTTACGGTGGCGCGGTCGGCTACGTCGATTTCAGCGGCAACATGGATACGTGCATTGCGCTGCGGACGCTGGTGCTCAAGGGACAGACGGCTTACTTGCAAGCGGGGGCCGGTATCGTGGCGGACAGCGTGCCGGAGAAGGAACGCGAGGAGACGTTGAACAAAGCGCGCGGCCTGCTGCGAGCCCTGGAGATGGCGGAGACGCAGCTGTAAAGCGGATGGGAGCCGAGCGCATGCCTTCGCCGAAAAAAACCAACGAAATGCCACTCGGCGTCGCTGCCCTCTTCACCCTCATCGGCGCTGTCATCCTGACAGTTGTCCTCGGGGTCTTGGTCATGCCGGCCCTGTGGGTCCAGTTCGCCTACCGCTCCACCGAGGCCGTCGTGATGGACCGGCGCTGGACTGTGCACCACGGGACCAAAGGTTCCCGTTACGGCCTGGAAGCACTGCTCGCCTACCAGGCCGGCGACCGGGAATACCAGGCGTGGGTCGAGTGGCCCCGGACGACGGGCTCGAGGAACGGGCCGGAGGCCGAAGCGGTTTTCGACCAGGTCCAGGTCGGCCAGCCCGTGAGCTGCTACCGCGACCCGTTGTATCCAGAGGTCGTCGCGCTGGACCGGGACCGCTGGCAGTGGGGCTACCTGGGGAGCATGGCGTTTGCCGGGGTGTGCCTCCTTGGGGGTGTTGCCGGCATGGCGGCCTCCTGGCACAGGACGTTCCCGCGCGGGGTGGGGGCGGAAACGGCGGACCTGCTGCGTCGGCTGCCACAACGGTTCTGGCTGGCCGCGGCCGGCGCGCTCCTGTGTGCCGGCGTCGGCTTCGTGGCCTTGCGCGACCTGGGCCCGGCGCTGGGGGGCTGGAGCTGCGCGCTGCTGGTGGCGGCCGCCGGCGGCCTCGTCTTGCTGCTGCGGTGGGTCGCCCGCTACGGGGCCGTGGCCCTGCCTTCCGCCGAGAAGCAGGCAGCTGCAGAGTCCCACGACCTCCCCGCTGTCCCCTCCGAGTCCGCAGCGACCGCCGGCTGGAATCGGGTCGAGCCCGTCGAGGTGCAGCGGGGCGAGCGCCTGCCGGTCCGCCTGCCCTCCACGCTTGCCGGCGGAGGGTGCATCGCCGGTTGGTGCGGTTCCATGCTGCTGGTGGGCTTGTGGCTGGCTCTGCTGTGGTGGCTGAAACAGCGCTGGCCGGCGCCGATAGTTGCCGCGCTCCTCCCGTTCCTGGTCCCGATGTTTTTGGCGGCTGCCGCCGTGGTGATCCTTGTAATTGTCTGGGGCGGGTGGCGCCGCGTGAGCAAGCTGGCGGTGGAAGTGTCCGGCCACCCCCTGCGAGCCGGGGGCCGTTACGAATTGACCGTGAGCCACCCGGACCCGCAGTGCCTGCGCGGCCTGCAACTGGACCTGGTCTGCGAAGAGCAGAGCGGCGAAGGCAAGTCCACGAAGCGGGCCACGCCAGTGCGGCAGCCGATCTCCCTGGATCCGCCGTCCAGGGACGGTAAGGCCCGAACAGGCTGGCTGGAGGTGCCGCACGAAGCGCCGATCTCTTTTGCGCTGGAGCACAACCAGGTCCGCTGGTGCCTGGAGGTTCGCATGGGCGGGTTGCTCCGCTGGAGAGGACGCTGCCGGGTGACCATCGAGTCGGGCCGCCAGGGCAGCCGGCCCACGCCATCGCAGGCGAGTCGACCGCAGCGGCTTGATGAGAAGGCCTTGTCCCTGTGGATCGACGGCGGCGGCCCCGAATTCCTCCCGGGAGCGACGCTGACCGGCGGCTACGCTGTACACGCACAAGAGGGGACCGGTCCGCTACGGACGGTCGAGCTGTCGGCGCTGTGGCACGCCGACGCGCCGGTGGCCGCGGACCTGTACGTCTTTTATTACGAGGAGCACACGGCCGTGGACGGCGACGACCTCTCGCTATATGCGCCACGGCAGTACTGTGCCCGCCTGCCCGATGGTCCGCCGAGCTACCACGGCAAGGTCGTCCGGGTTCAGTGGGTGGTCCGGCTGCGACTCCGCTACGTCAACGGCACCGAGATCCTGCGCGAATTGCCGTTCCGCCTCGTGGATGCCGGCGTGGACGAGATACCGGCCGGGTAATCGCGAGACAGCCGAAGCGCCGCCCCTGCCGGCTCCGAAAGGTCTCACCCAGTTTTTCCCAAATGGACGGCCCCTGGGGCCTTGGCTGCGACTCCAGAGAATGAGGTCACCCACCCGCAGGATCGGTTGCAACGATTCTCCCCTAAAAAGCACCGCTGGTATCCTCCATCGCGGCCTGGGCCCGCCGCACAAGACGCTTCTCCTGTGCTCCCCCCGAACTCCGCCCAAGCGGCACATCGCGGTCGCACAGTGACGATGTCCGGACCGTTTTGTCCAGCGCGGCGAATCTCACCCCGAAGCACACGTCAGTCAAGGCCGCCCGATCCGCTCCAGGTCGCCGAACCGATTGAAATTGACCAGGAAGAGGGGTGAGAGAAAGAGAGTCAGAAACGCTGGTTTTGCAGGATTTTGGCGCAAACGCCATGCCGAAAACCGATGTTTATCTGGGAAATGTCGGGTACACTCAGTGGGTCGGCAATGTCGACACGAATGGGGGAGACGCTGGCTCATGCTTCATCTGTGCGGTCCCGGTTCACGGTTCTGCGACGGCTTGACGCGCCGCGAGTTCCTGCGCGTCGGCAGTCTCGCGGGACTCACCTTGCCGGCGCTGCTCCACGGTCGTGCCGCCGCCGCAACGGCTCGTCCCCGCGCTCGCAGCGTCATCCAACTCTTCATGTGGGGTGGCCCGTCGCAGCACGAGACCTTCGACCTCAAACCCCATGCGCCTGAGGGTTTGCGCGGCCTGTTCCGCCCGATCGCCACGCGCGTCCCCGGCATTCACATCTGCGAACATCTGCCCTTGCTCGCTCAGCAGGCCGACCGCTACGCCATCCTCCGTTCCGTGACGCACACCGGCGTCAACCACGGCACCAGCGCCTACCACATGCTCACCGGGCACATTCACTCCGCCCCCGGCACCTTGCGGCATCCGTCGCCAACCGACTTTCCCAGCGTCGGCTGCGCCGCCGGCCGCTTCGGCCTGCAACCGCGCGATCTGCCCGCTTACGTTGCCCTGCCCTCCGTCCTCCACGACGGCGACGGTGGCGAAGTTCCCGGCCAGGGGCCTGGCATCCTGGGCCAGCGCTACGCTCCTTTTCTCGTCAACGGCGATCCGACTCGTCCTGATTTCTCCATCGACACGCTCACGCTCCCCGGCGACGTGGATCGCAGCCGCTTCCGCGACCGCATCGGCCTGCAAATGCTACTGGAGAATGAAGGCGAACGGCTGGCGCGCGGCGGAGTCTCACAGGAAATGGGGCAGCACTACGAGCAAGCATTTCGCCTTCTGCAAGCGCCGGCGGCGCGGCGAGCGTTCCATCTGGCCGCCGAGCCGGACCGGACGCGCGACCGCTACGGCCGGCATACTTTCGGCCAAAGTTGCCTACTGGCGCGCCGGCTGGTCGAGGCAGGTGTGCCGCTGGTCACCGTCTACTGGAACGCGCCGCACATCGACGACCTGCAGCACTGGGACACGCACAAGAACAGCTTTAATCGCTTGCAAAACCAACTGCTGCCGCCGTTCGACCGGGCGATGGCGGCGTTGCTCGGCGACCTGGCCGAGCGTGGGCTACTCGACGAAACGCTGATCGTGTGGCACGGCGAATTCGGGAGGACGCCGAAGGTCAACAGAAACGCCGGCCGCGATCACTGGGGCTTCTGCCAGTCGGTGCTGCTGGCCGGCGCCGGGGTGCGCGGCGGCCAGGTTTACGGCAGCTCGGACGCCTCGGCCGCCTATGCCGCCGAACTGCCGGTCAGTCCCGACGACCTGGCGGCGACCGTGTTCCACTGTCTCGGCATTCCGCTCGATCGGGAAATGCGCGACACCCAGGGGCGACCACTGGCTCTGTGTACTGGGAAGCCGGTGCTAGGTTTGTTCTAGGAAGGCCCACCTGGTCGCAAACGGCCTACGACAGAATCTCGCGGACGACGCGGCAGGGTTGGTTCTCCACCAGCGACAGTTCCCGGCCGCCGCGGCTGTAGACGAGCTGCTGAGGATCGAGACCAAACAGGTGCAACAGCGTCGCGTGATAATCGCTGTGCGTCACCACGTCCTTCACTGCCTTGTGCCCGAACTCGTCGGTCTCTCCATAAACGCAGCCGCCCCGGATACCGCCGCCGGCCAACCACATGCTGAAGCCGTGAGTGTTGTGATCGCGGCCGACGCTGTCCGGGCCTGCGTCATTCTGGATGACCGGCAACCGGCCCATCTCCCCGCCCCAATGCACCAGGGTCGTGTCGAGCAGGCCGCGCGCCTTCAAGTCCTGCACCAGTGCCGCGGACGGCTGATCTGTCTTGCGACACGCCGCCGGCAGCGCCTTGCGGATCGCTCCGTGATGGTCCCAGAACTGATAACGCGTGAAGAGCTGCACGAAGCGGACGCCGCGCTCCACTAACCGCCGCGCGATCAGGCAGCGCTCGCCAAATTCGCGCGTCGCCGGGTCGTCGAGACCGTACAGCTTCTTCGTCGCCGCACTCTCGCTGCCGATGTCGAGGGCCTCTTTCGCCTTCGTCTGCATCCGCGCAGCCAGCTCGTAGCTGGCGATCCGCGCTTCGAGGTCCGACTCGCCCGGATGCCGCTCCAGGTGCTGGCGATTGAGACGCTTGAGATACGCCAGGCTGCGCTGCTGCGGCGCGCCCTCGAGGTGCTTCGGCGGATCGAGGTTGAGGATGCGCGGCTCGCGCGGCCGGACCACTGTTCCCTGGAACAGGGACGGCAGCCCGCCGTTCGTCCAGTTGGCGACGCCCTCGACCGGCAGGCCGTCCGGATCGGTCAGGACGACGAACGCCGGCAGGTTCTGGTTCTCCGAGCCGAGGCCGCAGGTCAGCCAGCTGCCCAGCGTCGCCCGGCCGGGAAGGATGCGGCCGGTGTTCATGGCGAAGATCGACTGGCCATGATTGCTGACGCCCGTGTGCATCGAACGGATGACGCACACGTCATCGACGATGCCGGCGAGGTGGGGCAGCAGTTCGGAGAGTTCGATGCCGCTGCGGCCTTGCCTGGCGAACTTCCATGGGCTGCCGAGCAGGGTGGCGCTGGCCTGGGCGGCGTTGTCGTACTGGATGTCGCCCTGGAACTTGGTGCCGTTGTACTTGGACAGGACCGGTTTCGGATCGAACAGGTCGAGATGGCTGGGACCGCCTTGCATGAACAGCGAGATCATGGCTCGGGCGCGCGGCGGCGCGTGTGGCGGCTTGGGCGCGAGGTCGAACTTGTGCGGCTCCAGCTCGGGCCGGCTCGGCGCGGCGAGGAGACCGTCCTGCTTCAGCAGCCAGGCCAGCGCGACGCCGCCGATGCCGAGGGCGTTGGTGGCAAGGAAGTGACGCCGGGTGAAATGGTGCATGATCGCGCTCCTCAATCCACGTACAGAAACCGATTCGCGCTGAGCAATGTCTGGCAGAAGCACGCCAGCGCCTGTCCCTGCGGGTCCTTGCCGCGGCAATGTGCCGCCTGCTCCGTCACGAACGCCACCGCCTCTTTGACTTCTTCGGCCGTCGGCGCGCAGGCGAACGCCAGCTGCCACGCATGGCTCACCTGCGCCTGCATTGTGCCGCCCGCCTCGCGTCGCACCCGTTCCGCGAACAGTTCCGCCTGTTTCACCACGAATTCGTTGTTCAGGAATAGCAGCGCCTGCGGAGCGACCGTCGAGGCGGCACGGGCCGGGCAGTTCGGCTCCATCGCCGGCATGTCGAAGCTGTCGAGCACGCCGAGCGGCCGGCTGCGGCGTACCTGCACGTACACGCTGCGGCGGAACTCCTCGCCGTGCAGCGGGATCACCGGCCCCGGACGGTTCTCGCCGTTCTTGTTTTCGATGCCCACGACGAACTGGCCGACCTCGTCCTCCATGATCGGCACCGGCGCCCCGAACAGCTTCGGATTCAGATTGCCGCTGACCGCCAGGATGCCGTCGCGGACCTCCTCCGCCTCCAGCCGCCGCAGCGTCATCCGCCAGTACAGACGATTCTCCGCATCGATTTTCTCCTGCCCCGCCTCGCGCCGCGACGCCTGCCGGTAGGCCGTGGAGAGGAGGATGAGCTTGTGAAGCCGTTTCAGGCGCCAGCCATGAACCATGAAATCGGTTGCCAGCCAGTCGAGCAGTTCCGGATGCGTCGGCCGTTCGCCAAGCAGGCCGAAATCCGCCGGCGTGCCGACGAGCCCTCGGCCGAAGTGGTGCAGCCAAACGCGATTGACCAGGACGCGGGCCGTCAGTGGATGCTTGCCATCGGTCAGCCAGCGGGCAAAGGCAAGTCGCCGGCCGGTGGTGGGCCGGGCCGGGTCTTTCGACGCCACCTGGAACGGATCGGCGGCGTCGAGAATGCTCAGCCCACCCGGAGGAAGCGGCTGCTTCGGCTGCATGAGATCACCGCGGGCGAACAGGTGCGTCACCGGCACCTGACCGGGCACCTCGGTCAGGACGCGGACGAAATCCTCGACCGGCTTCGTCGCCCGGATAGTGTTCGCCTTTTCGACGTACTTCTTCAGGTCTTCCGCGGCTTTAGGATCGTACAGGTACAGCGAGCCGGCCGTGACGTTGACGCTCGGATGCTCCTTGAGAAGATGCTTCTGCTCCGGCGACTGTTTGGCGGGGGGCGTGCCGCGGGCGGCGCGGATCGGCTCGCGTAGCGCCTCGGGCAGTTTCTTCAATTCCGCAACGAAGGTACGCTCGATGTACTCCTGTTGTTTCTTTAGCCGTTCCTGGTCGATCTTCACCGCCTCGGTCTCGACCTGGGCGGCCCTGGCACGGTCGGCGTCGGTATACAGCGAGAGGCGCCGCAGCGGCGGCGACCGCCAGTTCTTAGGGTCGTAGGCCGGCTCGAAGATGGCCCGCAGCCGGTAGTAATCGGTCTGCGGGATCGGATCGTAACGGTGGTTGTGGCACTGGGCGCACCCGACCGACAGGCCCAGCAACGCCGTCGAGACGATCTTCAGCGTCTCGGCGACAACCGCGTTGCGGGTCACGGGCTGTTCGACGCCGCCCGAAGCTGTCGGATCGGGGGCCATGCGCAGGAAGCCCGTCGCCACCAGCTTCTCAATCTCGTCCGGCGCCAGGTTCTGGTAGGGGAAGCGCACCAGTTCGTCGCCGGCCAGCTGTTCCTGGATGAACTGGTCGAACGGCTTATCGGCGTTGAAGGAACGAATGACGTAGTCGCGGTACTTGTAGGCGTGCGGCCGGACCGCGTCCTCGGCGCTGCCGCCCTCCGAGTCGGCGTAACCGGCAACGTCGAGCCAGTGCCGGCCCCAGCGTTCGCCGTACTGCGCCGAGGCCAGCAGGCGGTCGATGAGTTTAGCGTAAGCATCCGGCGCGGCGTCGGCGAGGAAGCGCGCCGTCTCCTCCGGCGTCGGCGGCAGCCCGAGGAGATCGAAGCAGACACGCCGCAGCAAGGTGAACTTGTCGGCGTCTGGCGAGAAAGACAGGTGGCGCGTTTCGAGGCGAGCCAGCAGGAAGGCGTCGATGGGGGTGCGGACACGGCCTATCCGCGTCACGCGCGGCACTGGCGGATGGGCGATGGGCTGGAACGCCCAGAATTCGCGTTCGTCCTCGGTGAACTGCGGTCCGGGACCGAGGACGGCGGGTTCCGGTCGGATGGTGGCGGCTCCGCCAGCAATCCAGCGGCCGATCGTATCGATTTCCTTCGCCGTGAGTTTCTTCTGACCCGGCGGCATCTCGCCCTGGTTGAGGCGCTGGTAGAGGAGACTGCCGTCGCGGTTACTGGGCCTCAGCGCGGGCCCCGACTTGCCGCCGTGGACGAGCAGCCGGCGCAGGCGCACGTCGAGACCGGCCTTGAGTTTTTCGCCCTCACCGTGGCACGGGAAACAGTTCGCCTTGAAGATAGGGCGGACGTCGCGCTCGTAGGTGAGGCTGTGTTCCGCCGACGGACCGCGGGCCGGCAGGAAGAGTATCAGCGTCAAAGCCAGGCAGAGGCATCGCTTCATGGCAGGCATCTCGGCGGGCGGGCGACGGCGGGGGCGCGGCGGGAGGAATCGGTGAATTGTCGCCGAGCGAGACAGATCGTGCAAGCGGAAATCAAGGTATTCCCAATCCTGCGCTCTCCGGCGCAAGTAGCCTGTCCGTCCTGCGGAGACCAGAAGATCACGGCATGCAGAGGGCCGACCATGAGCTCCTCTCCTCACCACATCGTTCGTCGAAAGGACCGTGGACAGAGGTTGTCTGCTCCGGTAGAATTCCGGGGTTGCTCTCCATTCCTGATGCCTTCCGCTCCCCCAGAGTTCCTCTCCGGATCGGGCAGACATCAAGCGTGGGAGCAGGACGTGTTCGATCGTCCTAGCGCGGAGATGCCAGCCATGGTCCCCTGTCCCCTGTGCCTGCACGGCGCCTTTCGTCGTGCGCTGTTCCGCGGGGCCGCTCTGCCCCGGCAGGCAAGCAGCATGGGTGCTTGATCTGGTCCCGGTCCCAGCGTCCTCCGTCCTTCGGGAGCCTTCGTCCCGGAGCAAGGAAGAAGCGGCCGTCAGCCGCACCCCGCTGCCCGTCCGGCGAAACACGTTGTCGCTGTTGTCGGTTCTTGTCCGCTGGCTGCACTTCTCTTGATCGGAGGAGTGGCCTCTCTTTTGTGGAGTGAGATCATGGGGAAAAAGTTGTATGTCGGCAACCTCGGTTACGGGGTGACCGACGCCGACCTGATGAAGCTCTTTGAGCCGCACGGCACGGTGGAGTCGGCCCAGGTCATCATGGACCGGGACACCGGTCGGTCGAAGGGCTTCGGCTTCGTCGAGATGGGAAGCCAGGCCGAGGCGACCGCGGCCATCACGGCGCTGAACGGCACCGAGGTGGACGGCCGTAATTCTACTGTAACCGTTTTTCCAATTCACGCC
>JRHI01000338.1_pt1 | contig 53531 bp, 49 predicted proteins | sample 215371 | NCBI WGS metagenome assembly JRHI01 (sample SAMN02929681, study PRJNA255918) | sediment metagenome | biome: cave system; feature: Ice Cave; material: Sediment; isolation source: sediment from deep within a dark volcanic ice cave with no known source of... ...
CCCAGGGCAACCTCAACACGGAGACCGGGCTTCCGCTCACGGTGCTGGCGATGCCGCCCGATACCCAGGCGCTGGTGCTGGAGATGGGTCTCCAGAAGCCGGGCGATATCGGCCTGCTGGCCCGGCTGGCCCGGCCCGAGGTGGGTGTGATCACCTTGATCGGCAGTGTGCACATGGAGTTCTTCTCGAGCCGGGAGGAACTGGCCCGTCACAAGGGCGAGTTGGTGGCCGAACTGCCCCCCGTGGGGACCGCGGTGCTCAATGCCGAAGACGCTTTCTTCCCGCTTTTGGCCAGCCTCACCCCGGCCCGCGTGGTCACTTTCGGCCTGGAGTCGGGCGACTATCGGGTCGAGTCCTACCGGCCCACCTTCGCCGGCTGCCGGTTCACGGTGGGTAAGGTCACGTGCGAGCTCAAGCTGCCCGGCCGGATCCAGGCCGCCAACGCCGCCGCCGCGCTGGCCGCGGCCGAGGCCCTGGGCGTGCCCACCTGCGAGGCCGCGCCGCGGCTGAGCGAGGTGGAAGTTCCGGGCCGGCTGCGTCGCTTCACCACCGCCGCCGGATACACCGTGATCGATGACTCCTACAACGCCAGCCCGGAGTCGATGACCGGGGTGTTCGAGGTGGTCGCCGAGGCCCGGCCGTGGCTCGGCGCCGGGGCCCGGGCCCTGGCGGTGCTGGGTGAGATGCGCGAACTGGGGGAGCTGGCCGAGGCCGAACACGAGCGTGTGGGTCGGGCCGCTCGGGACATCTTCGACGCGGTCTGCGTGCTGGACACCGGTCATGGCCGCCAGCTGGCCGGTGCCGCCGGCGGCACCCCGGTCGCCAGCGTCGAAGCCGCCCGGGCGTGGTTGGAAACCGAGGCGAGACCGGGCGACCTGGTCCTGGTCAAGGCTTCCCGCGGGGTGCGCCTGGATCGTCTGGTAGCGATCCTGGAGGGTGGGTCGGCGTGAGCGCCCGCTGGATCGCGACCCTGGTCACGCTGGCGACCAGCTTCGGCCTCGGGCTGCTGCTCTACCCGCCGCTGATCGGCTGGCTCCGCCGGCACCGGGCCGGACAGGTGATCCAGCCCGAGCTGCCCGCCGATCATCAGCGCAAGCAGGGCACCCCCACCGCTGGCGGGATCCTGCTGGTGCTGCTGGGCGCCCTCGGCGGCCTGCTCACCTTTCGCGCCGGCGGCCATCAGGGCGCCGGACCGGCGGTGGCCGGCCTCCTGCTGGGCGGCGGCCTCGGTCTACTCGACGACCTTGCCAAACTGCGCCGGGGCTGGCGCGGTATCCCGGCCCGGGCCAAGCTGCCGCTCCAGGCGCTGATCGGGCTGGCGATCGCCTGGCTCGCGTACAGTCCGGGTGCCGCCCAGCCGCTGCCGCTGCCCTTTTCCCTGGGCTGGGTGTACTGGCCGGTGGCTGTGTTCGTGATCGTCGGCACCGCCAACGCGGTCAACCTCACCGACGGCCTGGATGGTCTGGCCGGCACCACCCTCCTGGTGGCCCTGGCCGGGCTGGTGTTCCTGCTCCCCAACCCGGTTCCCGGCGAGAAGTCGGTGGCCGTGGTGCTGATCGGAGCGCTGGCCGCCTTCCTGATCTTCAACCGCCATCCGGCTCGGGTCTTCATGGGCGATACCGGCTCACTCGGGCTCGGCTTCGCCCTGGCCGGGATGGCGGTCCAGCAGAGGGCGATGCTGCTCTTGCTGCCGCTGGGGGTGGTATTCGCGGTCGAGGCCGGCTCGGTGATCATCCAGGTCGCGTGGTTCAAGCTCACTGGCGGGCGGCGGGTCTTCCCGATGACCCCGATCCACCTGAGCTTCCGGCTTCGTGGGTGGAGCGAGAATCGGGTGGTGCTGGCCTTTACCGCCACCGGTCTGGCCGGAGCCCTGGTGGCGGCACTGGTGGCGAGGGCGGTGCCGTGAACAGCGCCGGAGACTTCACCTCATGACTGATTCGCTGCCGGTGCCCACCGAGCGGCTGCTCAGGCCCGGGCGAGCCCTGGTGGTCGGCCTGGGCCGGAGCGGAGTCGCCCTCTGCCGTTTCCTGACCGCCCGCGGAATCGAGGTGCGGGGCTGCGATCGGCGGGCCGAGGTCGAAACCGGGGCCGAGTTGCGCGGGCTGGGCGTCGAGCTGATTACCGGCGGCTATGGCGACGAGGTGCTGGATAGTTGCGGCGCGGTCTTCGCCAGCCCGGGCGTGGCCTGGGACTCCGGTCTGCTCGAGGCCGCCCGTGCCCGCGGCCTGCCGGTGTCGAGTGAGATCGACCTCTGCTTCCGGCTCTGCCCGGCCGAGTTGGTGGCGATCACCGGGACCAACGGCAAGACCACCACCACCGCCCTGGTCGGACGGGTGCTGGAGCGCACCGGCCGGCGAGTGACGGTGGGTGGCAACATCGGCGACACCGTGCTCGACCGACTCGACCGGCTGACCGCTTCGGATTTGCTGGTACTGGAGGTATCGAGCTTCCAGCTGGAGTCGGCGGCTGCGCCGAGGCCACGCACCGCGGCGATCCTGAACCTCACTCCCGATCATCTCGATCGTCACCGCACCATGGAGGCCTACATCGCCGCCAAGGCCAGGCTGATCGAGTTCCAGCAGCCCGGCGACCGAGCCGTGCTCAACGGCCTCGACCCCCTGGTTCGCGGCCTGGCCGGGCGCACCCGGGCCGAGGTGGTGTGGTTCGACCGGCACCGGCCGGCGCCCCCGATGCCGATACCGGGCGCCCACAATGTGCTCAATGCGCTGGCCGCCGCCGCCATCGGCCGACTCCACGGCCTGGGCGATGAAGAGATCGCCGAGGCGGTGGCTGGCTTTCCCGGGGTGGAACATCGGCTCGAGCTGGTCGGCACCTGGCACGGAGTCGAATGGTTCAACGATTCCAAGGCGACCAACCCGGAGGCGGCCCAGGTCGGCCTGACCAGCTTCCCGGGCCGGCACCTGGTGCTGATCGCGGGCGGCAAGCGGGACCAATTCGAGTTGGGGCGGTGGCTGGGCGAGGTGTGGCGGCGGGCGGCCGCGGTGATCCTGATCGGCACCGCCGCCGAGCAACTGGCGGCCGGCCTGGACGGATACCCGGCCCTGCGCCGGGCGGAGAGCATGGATGAGGCGGTGGCGATCGCCGCCGAACTGGCCCGGCCGGGCGGAGTCGTCCTGCTCAGCCCCGGATTCAAGAGTTTCGACCGCTACCGCAGCTATGAGGAGCGCGGTCGCGACTTCAAGCGGGCGGTCCGATCCTGGCACGGTGAGCCGGCCCTGGCGCCGGCTGAGGAGGCCTGATGGCGATCGAGATGCGGGTGGCCCCGGGCCTTCGCTCCGACCGGTGGTTGATGCTGATCGTGCTCACCGTCACCTGCTTCGGCCTGGTCATGATCTATGCCGCCAGCGATGCCTTTGCCTACACTTCGCCGGCCATCCGCAGCACCAGCTACTTCGTAGTGCGCCAGGCGATCTGGGTAGCGCTGGGCCTGGCTGGAATGCTGATCGCCAGCCGGATCGATCACCGACACTACCGGCGGCTGGCCGGAGCCGGGGCCCTGGTGGCGGTGGTGCTGATGGCGCTGGTCTTCATCCGGCCCTTCGGCGCCGATGCGGTCGGCGGCGCCCACCGCTGGCTCCGGCTGCCCAGTCCGCTGGGCGCCTTCCAGCCCTCCGAGGCGGGCAAGTTGCTGTTCGCGATCTACGCGGCCAACTGGCTGGAACGCCGGCGCGATCGCCTGCACGACTTCAGGAAGGGGATTCTCCCCTTCCTGCTCTTGGCGGCAGTGCCGGCGCTGCTCCTGGTGTTCCAGCGCGACCTGGGCACGCTGATGGTCACGATGCTGATCCTGCTCTCCGCCCTGTTCACGGCCGGGGTTCCGATTCGGTGGATGCTGCTGGTGGTCGCGGTGGGTGTGACCATGGTCGCCTTTTTGGCCCTGCGCGAGTCCTATCGAGCCGACCGGATCGCCAACTTCTTGCACCCTTTCGACGATCCCCAGCACAACGGCTACCAGTCGACCCAGGCCCTGTACGCGCTGGGCGGCGGCGGGCTCTGGGGTCGGGGTCTCGGCCACTCCCTGCAGAAGTACCTGTGGCTGCCCGAGGCGCATACCGATTTCATCTATGCGATAGTGGGCGAGGAGACCGGTCTGATCGGCTGCGGGCTGCTGGTGGCCGGCTTCCTGCTCATCGCCTGGCGCGGTTACCGGGCGGCGATGCGGGCCGAGACCACCTTCGGCCACATTTTGGCCTCCAGCATCACCACCTGGATCGTGGCCCAAGCGCTGCTCAACATCGGGGCGGTGAGCAACACGATTCCGATCACCGGAGTGCCGCTTCCGTTCGTGAGCTACGGTGGCACCGCGGTCGCCGTGGCTCTGGTGGCGGTGGGGGTCGTGCTCAACATCTCGAAGCAGGCCGGGGGTCCGGCCAGGAGAGAAGAAGAGGTCGATGAGGCTGCTGATCTCGGGCGGCGGGACCGGTGGACACCTGTCGCCGGCGCTGGCGGTGGCGCGCGCCTTTCGAACCGCGCATCGGGACGGTGAGGTGTTGCTGGTCGGCCGGCGCGGCGGTCCCGAGGAGCGCCTGGTCCCGGCCGACGGCTTCCGCCTGCGGACSGTGGCGGTGCGCGGTCTCGACCGGGACGCGCCCTGGCGGAACGTCGCGCTGCCGTTCCTGCTGCCGGCGGCGGTGGCGCGCGGGGTCGCCATCATACGTGAATTCCAGCCCGACGTGGTGCTCGGGGTGGGCGGCTACGTGATGGCGCCGCTGATCACCGCCGCCCGCCTGACCGGGGTCCCGTACGTCCTGCACGAGGCCAATGTGCGGCCTGGCCTGGCCACCCGGATGTACCGGCGTTGGGCGGCCGCCGTCTGCGGCACCTTCGCCGGTACCGAGCCCCGACTGGGGCCCAGGGCGGTGATCACCGGCCTGCCGCTACGAGAGGACATTGTCCCGGGCCGGCCCCAGATCCCCGCCCGCCGGCTGCTGGTGATGGGTGGCAGCCAGGGCGCGCGCCGGCTCAACCAGGTGGTGTGGACGTCGTTGAGCGGCCTGCTCGGCCGCTTCGAGACGGTGACTCACCTGACCGGCCGCCAGGGCGAGGAGGAAGCCGGCCGCCACCGGCGGCCCGGTTACCACCCGATCGCCTTCAGCGACCGGGTGCCCGAACTCCTCGCCGAGGCCGATTTGGTGGTGACCAGGGCCGGCGCCGCATCCCTTTGCGAGATCGCCGCCTGCGGCCTGCCCGCGATCGTGGTGCCGGGCACCTTCGGTGGCGGACACCAGGCGGAGAACGCGGCGGCGGTGGCGGCGGCGGGCGCCGCGGTGGTCATCCCCGACCCCGAGCTGTCTCCGCAGCGGCTGCTCAGCGAGATCGATGGGCTCGGCCCGGAGCGGCTGACGGCAATGGCGACCGCGGCCCGAGGCCTCGGCCGGCCGGACGCTTCGCGGGCGGTGCTCGAAGTCCTGGAGCGGGTCGCGGCGGGCGGGGTTGAGATCCGGAGATGAAGGTGCATCTGGTTGGAATCGGGGGCGCCGGAGTCTCGCCGCTGGCCAGCCTGCACCTGGCCATGGGCGATGAGGTTTCCGGGTGCGACCAGGCCGCTGGCGAGACCACCCGACGGCTGGCCGCGGCCGGTGCCCGGATCCAGATCGGTCATCACCTGACCCATGCCGACGGCGCCGATCTGATCGTCTACACCGGCGCCGCCCCGTCCGACCTGCCCGAACTGGAGCGGGGCCGCGCCCGGGGTATCCCGGTGCTCTCCCGGGCCGAGGCGCTGGCCCGGCTGATGGCCGAGATGGAATCGGTGGCGGTGGCCGGTTGCCACGGCAAGACCACGGTGACCGCGATGCTGGGCGCGGTCCTCGACCTGGCTGGCTGGGGACCGGCGGTGCTGGTCGGCGACGGCGCCGGCTCGCGGGCCGGCCGGCTCGACGCCGAGCCCCGCTGGCTGGTGGCGGAGGCGGACGAGTCCGACCGCACCCTGGTCCTGCATCGTGCCCGTCACTGCCTGGTCACCAACATCGATTTCGACCACCCTGATCATTACCGCGATCTCGATGATGTGACCGGTGTGTTCGCGCGGTTCCTGGCCGGCCTCCGGGGCGGGGTGGCGGCGATCTGCGCCGACGATCCCCGCCTGACCCGCCTGCCGGTGGCTGGCCGGCGGGTCACTTACGGTCTCGCCGAGCAGGCCGAATACCGCCTGGTTCCCGAGACCGGCGCGGTTCTGCACGCCGGCCGCGAGCTGGGCCGGCTCCGGCTCGGGGTGCCCGGCCTCCACAACCTGGTCAACGCCACCGGGGTGGCCGCCCTGGCCAGCGAGCTGGGGGTGGACTTCGAGGTGGCGGCCCGGGCGCTGGCCGGCTTCCGGGGAGCGCACCGGCGGTTTCAGCGGCTGGGGGAGTACCGGGGGGCATGGGTCTACGACGATTACGGGCATCACCCGGTGGAGATCGCCGCCACTTTGGAGGCGGCCCGCGGGATGGGGCCGCGGCGCCTGTTCCTGGTCTTCCAGCCCCATCGGTATTCGCGCTTCACCGCGCTCGAAGCGCAGTTCGCGGACGCTCTGGCCGGCGCCGACCGGGTGGTGGTTTGCGAGATCTATCCGGCCGGTGAGGTCAATCCCGGGGGGGTGACCGCGGCCAGCCTGGCGGCGCGGGTGCCGGGGGCCGTCTTCGCGCCCGACCTCGCCGCCGCCGAGCGCGCCCTCGACGGTGTGGAAAGCGGGGATTTGGTGCTGCTGATGGGTGCCGGCGACGTGTGGAGGCTCGGCCATGAGCTCACCGGTCGCGGCTGATCTGGCCTGGCTCGAGCGGGAGGTGGGGGCGGTACCCGACCACCCACTTGCCGCGCACACCAGTTTCGGGATCGGCGGTGCCGCCGACTGGTTCGTAGAGATCGATTCGCCGGGCCGGCTACGCGAGGTGGTGGCCGGCTGCCGCCAGCGCGGGTTGCCGGTCCGGGTGATCGGGGCCGGCACCAACCTCCTGGTCGCCGACGCTGGAGTCGAGGGGTTGGTGATCCGCTGCACGGCCCGCTCCTGCACCGTCGAAGGCGATCGGATCCAGGCCGCCGCCGGGCTCAAGCTGATCCGCCTGGCCCGGGTCGCGGCCGGGGCCGGGCTGCGCGGCCTGGAATTCGCGATCGGAGTTCCCGGATCGGTGGGCGGGGCGCTGTATCAGAACGCCGGATGTTGGGGCGGCGAGGTGGCTCAGGTTTTGGAGAGCTGTGAGCTGATCGATCCAGATGGAGAGGTGCGGCGGGTCCCCGCCGCCGAGCTCGAGCTCGGCTACCGCACCTCCGCCCTCAAGGCCGGGCGCTTCCAGGGCTGGGTGGTACTCTCCGCCCGGTTCCGTCTCACCCCCGGCGACGGGGCCGCGGCCAGAGCCCAGATGGCGGACTGGACCGCGCGCCGCCGCGCCACCCAGCCGGTCTCGACCCGCAACTGCGGGAGCGTCTTCCGCAATCCTGAAGGAGACTCCGCCGGCCGGCTGATCGAGAGTTGCGGTCTCAAGGGATTGCGGGTTGGCGGCGCCGAGGTGTCGAGGCTGCACGCGAACTTCATAATCAACCGTGAGGGCGCCACGGCCGCCGACGTGGCCATGTTGATCGAGCTGATCCAGCGCCGGGTGAGGGCCGAGTTCGGGATCCATCTGGAGCCTGAGGTCGAGCGCATCGGTCGCTGGTCGGCAGCACCGGGGGCGGCGCCATGGGCGGAATGAAGGTGGCCCTGCTGGCCGGCGGACGTTCCGGCGAGCGCGAGGTCTCGCTGCGGTCGGGTTCCCAGGTAAGGGCCGCGCTGGAGTCGTGTGGTCACCATGTGACCGTCCTCGACCTGGGCCCGGAACTCTGGCCCCGGCTGGCCATCGGAGGCTTCGACTGCGTCTTCATTGCTTTCCACGGTCCGCCCGGTGAAGACGGCGGGGTGCAGGGCATGCTCGAGGTCCTCGACCTCCCTTACACCGGCTCCGGGGTGCTGGCCAGCGCCCTCTGCATGGACAAGGCGATGGCCAACCGGGTGTTGGTGGCGGCCGGTCTGCCGGTGCCGCCGTGGACCGTACTCGACGCCGCCGCACCCAACTTCGATCTGGGCCGGAACCTGGAGACGGCGCTGGCGGTGACCGGATTGCCCGCGGTCTGCAAGCCGGTGCGGGCCGGCTCGACGCTGGGGCTCACCATCTCCGCCAATGTCGACGAACTGGCCGACGGCGTCCTGCTGGCCCGCCGCATTGATCCCCGGGTGATGCTGCAGCGCTGTGTGCGCGGGGTGGAGGTGACGGTCGGGCTGCTCGGCCCGGGACCGACCGTGTTGCCGGTCCTGGAGATCGTGAGCGAGAACCCCGTCTACGACTACGACGCCAAGTACACGGCCGGGCGCAGCCACCACATCATCCCGGCCCGAATCCCGGCCACGGCGGCGGCCGCGGCCGAGCGATCAGCGGCCGCCGCCTGGCACGCTCTGGGCTGCGAGGGTTTCGGCCGGGTGGATATGATCGTCGACCCGGAGGGCATACCCTGGCTGCTCGAGATGAATACCATCCCCGGCCTGACTGAGGTCTCGCTGCTGCCCGACGCCGCCCGGGCGGCCGGAATCGGCTTCACGCAACTTTGCGAGCGCCTGCTCGAGGACGCCCTCGAGCGGCACCGCCGGAGACCGGCTCGATGAGCAACCGCGTCACCCGGCGGGCGGGTCGGCCCAGGGCCAGGGTGGAGCCGGCCAGGCCCGGGATCCGGAGGCGGCCGCGCCCCCGGATCGACCTCCGGCGGGTGCTGGACAGGGCCTGGTCGGMCCTGCTCGACAGCCGTCCCCTGGCCTGGGCCCGCCGGGTCGAGTGGCATCCTCGCTACTGGAGCCAGTTCGCCGGGCGGGCCCGGCGGCGGATCGAGGAGCTGGAGCCCGGGGAGCGGTTGCGGCGTCTGCGGCGGCCGGCGGCGGCGGTGGCGGCGGCTGGCGAGATCGGGTTGATCGGATGGCTCTGCATCAGTCCCGGTTTCCAGCCTCATGAGGTGGACATCTCGGGGGTGACCCAGATCGACCGGAGTTCGGTGCTGGGCGCCGCCGGCCTGGGCCGGAGCTCGGTCTTCCTGCTCGACCCTCGGCTCGCCCGTGACGGCCTGGAGAGCCTGCCGACGGTCGCCTCCGCCGAGGTCCGGGCGGGCATCGACGGCCGGGTGGTGGTCAGCGTGATCGAGCGTCAGCCGGTGGCCGAGTACKTGGTGGCCAATGGCCAGGTTGCCGCTTACCTGACGGATGACGGCCTGGTCACGTCGTACGGGCCGGTTCGGCCCGACCTCCTGCTGATCCACACGCCGAGTGGGGTGATGCCCCGGATCAACCGCCGGCCGGCGGTCAATCCCCAGTTGCTGGCGGCCATGCTCGGGCTGAAGCGTGGGCTGCCGGGGCTACTCGGGCCCGGTCAGGAGGTCAAGAGCTTCGAGATCCAGCGCTGCGGTGAACTGACCATGGAGACCACCCGCGGCTGGCGGGCCGACTTCGGGCGGGTGCTGACCGGCGACGACCTCAGCCTGCTGCGCTCCAAGGTGGCGGCGTTGCGCAGCCTGGAGCAGCCCGACGCCCAGGGCCGGCCGGCGGTCGACTTCAGCTCCCCCGACCTCGAGTACGTCAACCTGGTCAACCCGGGTCTGCCGGCGGTGAAGCTGCGATCGGCGACCCCGCCCCCGACCCCGACCCCCAGCCCGGCCTCCGGTGGTGGCGCCGGGAGCCGGCCGGCGGCCAGCCCCAGCCCCGGCCAGCCCGCCATCACGACGATCCAGGTGGTGACCTCATGCCAGTAGTGATCGCGGTCGCCGTGGTCTGCGCCCTGATCGGGCTGGTGATCGGCTTCTACGCCCCCTTCACGATCCCGGTTGCCTATGCCCGTTACACCGCGGTCGCCCTCCTGGCCGGAGTCGACTCGATCCTGGGGGCGGTGCGCGGCCAGGTCGAGGGCCAGTTCAACAGCCGCGTCTTCTTGTCCGGCCTGGCTTCCAACATGGCGCTGGCGGCGGCCCTCACCTTCATCGGCGACAAGCTCGGGGTGGACTTGTCGATCGCCGCCATCGTGGCCTTCGGGGTGCGGATCTTCAACAACCTGGCCCAGATCCGCCGGCGCTTCGTATGAGCCTCCAGGTAGCCTGCCGGAGTTTCGACAGCTTGTCCCCTTCTGTGGATAAGTGGCACAACCGGTTGGGCTCAGCGGGTACTTTGCCACAAACCATGGTGGTTTTGCATGCGGTCCGATATAATTCTCCAGACCGCCAGGTCCCCTCACGTCCACCTTGCTCCGGACTACCGGCCACCCGCCGGCCCGCGGTAGCCCCACCGTCTCGAGCCTGGCCAGGTTCCACAATCGCAGCAGCAGCGGGAAGCGAATTTGGCGCGTAAGAGAGTGGTCGGCCTCGATCTCGGCACCAGCAAGGTGCTGGTGCTGATGGCCGAGGTTGACGAGGCCGGGCCGCCGAACATCATCGGGGTGGGTGAATCTCCCTGCGACGGTTTGCGGCGCGGGGTGGTGGTCAACATCGACCGGGTGGTGCGGGCGCTGCGAGCGGCCACCGAGAAGGCCGAGCGGATGGCGGGCGTGCGCACCGACCGGGCGGTGGTGTCGATCTCCGGGCCGCACATCACCTCGGAGGTGACTCGAGCGGTGGTATCGATCACCAACCTGAACCACGAGGTGCGCGAGGAGGATGTCCGGCGGGTGCTGGATGCCGCCCGGGCTTCGCGGGTTCCGGCCGACTCGGAAATGATCCACGTGATCCCCCGCTGGTTCGCGGTGGACGGCCAGCAGGGGGTGAAGGACGCGGTGGGCATGAACGGCACCCGTCTCGAGGTGGAGACCCACATCGTCTCAGCCGGTTCGACCGCTCTGCAGAACGCTCTCAAGTGTGTCCAGCAGGCGGGGTACGACCTGCGCGAGGTGGTTTTCCAGGGCCTGGCCTCGGCGGAGGCGGTGCTCAGCCAGGGTGAGATGGAACTGGGAGTCTGCCTGATCGACATCGGTGCCGGCACCACCAACGTGGTGCTCTACGACCAGGGCGCCAGCCTGCACGCCGCCGCCATCCCGGTGGGCGGCAACCATGTGACCAACGACATCGCGATCGGTCTCAAGATCAGCCTCCAGGACGCGGAGACGATGAAGGTGACTTACGGCCACACGGTGCCCGCGGCGATTCCGGAGGAGGAGCGGATCGAGATCACGCCGGTCAACGGCGAGCGGGTGCAGGCGATCCCTCGCCGGTACCTGGCCGAGATCGTGGGGCCGCGGATGCGGGAGATCTTCGATCTGGCCCGTCAGGAGGTGAGGAAAAGCGGCTACGAGGGTGTGCTCCCGGCCGGAGTCGTGGTCACGGGGGGCGGGGCCAGGTTGATGGGCACCCTCGACGCCGCCCAGGCGGTTTTCTCCTGCAGCGTGCGGCTGGGCCTGCCGGTCGGGGTGACCGGGCTGGCCGACCGGGTGGCGGGTCCCTCGCACGCCGCTGGCGTCGGGCTGGTCAAGTGGCGCGATCCGGTGGTGCCCGCCCTGGGTGGAGGCCTGGCCCGGATCGAGGATCCCGGTGAATCGTCTTTCGCCCGTTATGTGCGGCGCTTTCTGCGCTGGCTGCGGGACCTCTTCTGATGGTGAACGTGTGGTGAACGTGGTGGCGGCTCGATGCCGTCAGCAGCGGCCGGCCGGGCCGGCGGAACCCGCCCTCAGGCACGGTGAGGGAGGCATTGGCGGCAATTCAGCCCGAGGAGGTGACCAGGGTGACCAGAGATGTGACCAGAGATAAAGAGGATTACATGCAGAACGGCAGGGCCGACATCAAGGTGATCGGCTGCGGCGGGGCGGGCGGCAACGCCGTCAACCGCATGATCAGCGCGAACCTCAAGGGGGTCACCTTCGTCGCCTGCAACACCGACCGGCAGGACCTCGAACGCTGCCAGGCCGATATCAGGATCAACATCGGCGGGAAGATGACCCGCGGGCTGGGCGCGGGTGGCGACTGGACCAAGGGCCGCGACGCCGCCGAGGAGAGCCGCACCGAGTTGACCGAGGTGGTTCGCGGGGCCGACATGGTCTTCATCACCGCCGGCATGGGCGGGGGTACGGGCACCGGCTCGTCGGTGGTGGTGGCCGACATCGCCCGCCAGGAGGGTGCGCTCACCATCGGGGTGGTGACCAAGCCCTTCAGCTGGGAGGGCAAGGTGCGGGGCCGCACCGCCGACGAGGGCATCAACGCCCTGCGCGACCGGGTCGACGCTTTGATCGTCATCCCCAACGATCGCTTGACCCAGACGGTGGGCAACAAGATGACCCTGAAGGATGCCTTTCGGGTGGCGGACGACGTGCTCAGGCAGGGTGTCCAGGGGATCGCCGATCTGATCGTGACCGCGGGTGAGATCAACCTCGACTTCGCCGACGTCAAGAAGATCATGGCCAACGCCGGTGAGGCGTTGATGGGGATCGGCTACGGATCCGGTGACACCCGGGCCGAGGACGCCGCCAAGCAGGCGGTGTCGAGCCGGCTGCTGGACGCCAGCATCGACAGCGCTCGGGGCATCCTCTTCAACATCACCGCCGGCAAGGACATCACGCTGCACGAGGTGCAGAAGGCGGCCGAGATCATCGGTGCCGCGGCCGACCCGGAGGCTGAGATCATCTTCGGGGTGGTCGAGGACGAGCGGATGCAGGGCGAGGTCAAGATCACGGTGATCGCCACCGGGTTCTCCGGGGGGGCCCGGCCCCGCTCCCGGCCGGCGGTCGAGGAGGTGGCGGCCAGGCTACCGGTGGCCGAGAGCCGGTCGGTGGCGCGGCCCGAAGACCGTCAGGACCTGGACCTGCCCACCTTCCTGCGCAACCGGTACTGAGCGGGCGCCCGCTCAGTACCGGCGGCTGTCGCTCAGGCGCCATACTCGACTTGAATGCGCTGCCCGTACTGCCAGCAGACCAACCTGAAGGTGGTCGACTCTCGTGACTCCGAAGTCGGGGATGCAATCCGGCGGCGGCGGGAGTGCCTGGCCTGCGGGCAGCGCTTCACTACCTATGAGCGGGTCGAGTCGATTCACTTCTACGTGGTCAAGAAGGACGGCCGGCGGGAGGATTTCGACCCCGACAAGCTCTTCGGGGGTCTCAAGAAGGCGACCGAGAAACGCAGCATCGGGCCGGACGTGCTCCGGCAGGTGGTGGAACGGATCGAGTCGGAACTGAGGCGCAGTGGGCGCAGTGAGATTCCCAGCTCCGAGATCGGTGAACTGGTCATGAAAGAGCTGCGCCAGCTCGACGAGATCGCCTATATCCGGTTCGCCTCGGTGTACCGCGAATTCATGGATCTGGAACAGGTGAGAAAGGAGATCGACCAGGTCCTCAAGCAGAAGGGCGCGTGAGCCAGCTGGCCGGGGCGCCAGTGGCGGGTCTGGCCTCGGCCCTGGCCGAGGTCCGGCGGCGGATCGTGGCGGCAGGTGGCGGCGACCGGGTGACGATCGTGGGAGTGACCAAGAACCACCCGGCGGAAAGCTGCCTGGCCGCGCTCAGGCTCGGTCTGTTCGACCTCGGGGAGAACCGCGTCCAGGAGGCGTTGCGGAAGCGCGAGGAACTGGCCGCGCTGCTTGCCGCCGAGCCGGGACCGGCTCGGCCGGAGGCGGTGCGCTGGCATCTGATCGGCCCGCTCCAGCTGAACAAGGTGCGTCATGCCGCCGGCCGGTTCGACCTGATCCACACCGTCGATTCGGTCCGGCTGGCCGAAGCGATCGCCCGCCGCGCCCCCGAGCAGGCGGTGCTGATCCAGGTCAACATATCGGACGAGCCGCAGAAGCACGGTTGCCCGCCGGACGCCGCGGTGGAACTGGCGGTCGAGGTGGCCCGGCGGCTCGATCTGCGCGGGTTCATGGGCCTGGGTGCCGCCGGCCGGCCCGCCGGCCCCGGCTTCCAACGGCTGCGCCTGATCCGGGAAGCGGCCGAACAGCGGCTGGGGCGGCCGCTGCCGGTCCTCTCGATGGGAATGTCGGCGGACCTGGAGGAGGCGGTCCGGGAGGGAAGCACCCTGGTGCGGGTGGGCACCTTGCTGTTCGGCCCCCGGCCGGAGCCGGCACCCGCTGGTCGATAACCCGGCCGGCCGCCGGGCTCGGGCACGTCGATCCCGCCGCCGGGGCGAGGGTCGGGCCCTGGCCGGGCGCTCGGGTGGCGAGCCACACCGGGTCGGCTCTTCGGCCGGGCGGGAACGGGAAGCCGGCTCCCGAATGCCGGTAAAGTGAGAATTCCAGCCGGGCGGCGGCGGTCGCCGCGCGCCGAGCCCGACCCAACCAGAGATTGATGCCGATGTTCGATCCCGTCTCCCCCCAGGTCGACCTGCCCGCGCTGGAGCGTGAGCTCTGTGAGCGGTGGCGCGAGCGGCGCACGTTCCAGGCAAGCCTGGCCCACCGCCAGGGAGCGCCCCGCTGGGTCTTCTTCGAGGGACCACCCACCGCCAACGGCCGGCCTGGCACCCATCACATCCTGTCGCGCGCCTACAAGGATGTCTTCGGCCGCTACCGGACCATGCGCGGCTACTACGTCGAACGCAAGGCGGGTTGGGATACCCATGGGCTGCCGGTGGAACTGGAGGTGGAGAAGGAGCTGGGCATCTCCGGCAAGCAGCAGATCGAGGAGTACGGGATCGAGGCCTTCAACCGGCGCTGCCGGGAAAGCGTGTTCCGGTACGTGGCCGAGTGGGAGAAGTTTTCGGAACGGATGGCCTTCTGGCAGGACTACGAGAATGCCTACTGGACGCTCGATTCGAGCTACATCCAGTCGGTCTGGTGGGCGCTCACCCAGATCTGGAACCGGGGCCTGATCTACAAGGGCTTCAGGGTCGCCCCATACTGCCCACGCTGCGCCACCCCGCTCTCCAGCCACGAACTCGGCCTCGGGTACCGCGACGATGTGCCCGATCCCAGCGTCTACGTGCGATTCCGGACCCGGGAGGATCCCGACACTTCCTTCCTGGCCTGGACCACCACCCCCTGGACGCTGCCGGGCAACGTGGCCCTGGCGGTCGGCGAGGAGATCGACTACGTCAAGGTCCGGGTCCCGGTGGGGGAAGCGGGCGGCTTCGAGCACCTGATCCTGGCCGAGGCCCGCCTGAGCATCCTCGAGGGCCCCTACGAGGTGGTCCGGCGAATGCCCGGTCGTGACCTGCTGGACATGGAGTACGAGCCGCTCTTCCCGTACCTGATTCCCGAACAGAGGGCCTTCTTCGTGGTCGGGGCCGGCTTCGTCTCCACCGACGACGGTACCGGCATCGTGCACACCGCCGCCGCCTACGGCGCCGACGACCTGCGGCTGTGTCAGGAGAAAGGGATCCCGATCCGGCACGTGGTCGATCTGCGTGGACGCTTCCGGCCGGAGGTCGAGCCATTCGCCGGTCAGTTCGTCAAGGATGCCGACCCGGCCATCATCGATGACCTCCGGCAGCGCGGCCTGCTCTACCGGGCCGAGACCATCCGCCACACCTACCCCTTCTGCTGGCGCTGCAGCACCCCGCTGATCTACTACGCGCTGGACTCCTGGTACATCGCCACCTCGCGCGTCAAGGACACGCTGATCAAGGCCAATCAGGAGACCAACTGGGTGCCGGAGCACATCAAGAACGGCCGCATGGGCGACTGGCTCCAGAACAACGTCGACTGGGCGATCTCCCGGACCCGCTACTGGGGCACTCCGTTGCCGTTCTGGATCTGCGACGCCTGCCAGGCGGCGCGCTGCGTGGCCTCCGCGGCCGAGATCGGGCTGGAGCCCGCCGCCGACCTCCACCGGCCTTACATCGACCAGGTCACCCTCGTTTGCGACGACTGCGGAGGCACCATGCGCCGGGTGCCCGAGGTTCTCGACTGCTGGTTCGACTCCGGGGCGATGCCCTTCGCCCAGCGCGGCTACCCCCACCAGGGGGTCGACGAATTCGAGGCGGCCCCGGTGGCCGACTTCATCGCCGAGGCGGTGGATCAGACCCGGGGTTGGTTCTACTCGCTGCTGGCGATCTCGAGTTTGCTCTTCGGCCGCAACGCCTACCGGAACGTGATCTGCCTGGGGCTTCTGGTCGACGAACGGGGCCAGAAGATGAGCAAGAGCCGCGCCAATGCGATGGACCCCAACTACGTATTCGACACCTTCGGGGCCGACGCGGTGCGCTGGCTGTTCTTCACCGCTCAGGTCGGCGAGAACCTGCGGCTCGGCAAAGGGCCGCTGCAGGAAGTGGTACGGCGCTTCCTGCTCACCCTGTGGAACGTCTACTCCTTCTTCGTCACATACGCCAGGATCGACGGTTTCCGGCCCGGGGCCGAGCCGGAGGTGCCGCTGGCCGAGCGACCGGTGCTGGACCGCTGGATCATCTCCCGGATCGACGATGTCGCCGCCAACGCGGTGGAGAAGATGGACGCCTACGACGTCAACGCGGCCGCCCGGCCGATCGAGCAGCTGGTCGACGACCTCTCCAACTGGTACGTGCGGCGGTCGCGGCGCCGCTTCTGGAAGTCGGAGTCCGACGTCGACAAGCTGGCCGCCTACCAGACCCTCCACTACGTGCTGACCACCCTGGCCAGGATGCTGGCGCCATTCACTCCCTTTCTGGCCGAAGCCATCTATGTCAACCTCACCGATGAAGCCAGCGTGCACCTGGCCGACTTCCCGGACGCCGGTCGGGCCGGCTGGAACCCCGAGTTGGAGTTGCAGATGGAGCGCGCCCGGGCCGCGGTCGAGCGGGGTCTGGCCGCCCGGGATGCGGCCCGGATCAAGGTGCGTCAGCCGCTCAACCGAATCTCGGTTCCGGGCGAACCGCTGGATCCCGAGATCGCGGCGATCGTGCGTGACGAGCTGAACGTCAAGTCGATCTTTTTTGGCGGCGAAGAGGTGGAACTCGACACCGAGATCACCCCCGAGCTGAGGCTGGAAGGCCTGGCCCGCGAGTGGATCCGCTCGATCCAGGACCACCGCAAGCGCTCCGGGCTCAACATCGAGGACCGGATCGAACTCTGGTGGGAGGCGTCTGGCCTGGCCGCCGAGTCGATCGCCGCATACCAGGACCGGATCGCGGGTGAGGTGCTGGCGGTGGCGGTCCGGCCGGGCCGGCCGGACGGGCTCGACGGCGCTTCCATCCAGCTGGCCGGGGAGCCGGCATGGATCGGCCTCCGCCGGTACGCGGCCAGGTGAGGCTGCGTACCGGCGGTCTCTACCTGGGGGTGGCGGCGCTGGTCTTCATCGTCGACCGGATCACCAAGGCGATGGTCGACAGCACGATGGTCGAAGGCCAGGTGATTCCGATCATCGACCGCTACGTGTATCTCAACTACATCCGCAACACCGGCTCGGCCTTCAGCCTTCGATTCCTGGACAGCAACGGTTACATCCTGGTCGCCCTGGTGATCGGGGTCGGGCTGACCGTGTACGTGCTCGCCGCCGCCCGGCTGGCGCCGTCGCTGGTCGTGGTGGCCGGGATGGTGCTGGGCGGCACCGCCGGCAATGCCGTCGACCGTCTGCTCCATGGCGGGGTCACCGATTTCATGGCGATCGGCATCTGGCCGCGCTTCAACGTCGCCGACAGCGCCATCAGCGTGGCGGTGCTGGCGCTGGTGCTCAGGTCACTGGTACGGCGGCCGACTTCGAGCTGAAGGTGGAACAGGCCGGCGAGCGGATCGATCGCGCGCTGGCGGCGGCCCGGCCGGAGCTGAGCCGATCGGCTGTGACCCGGCTGGTGAAAGCCGGCCTGGTACTGGTCAACGGGCGCCGGGTAGCGCCCTCCTACCCGGTCCGGGCCGGTGACATGATCACCGTGACCCTGCCCGACCTCCCGGCTCCGCTCCCGGCGGCGGCGGCGCCAGGCCCGGAGCCCTTCCGGGTGGTGTTCGAGGACGAACACCTGCTAGTGATCGACAAACCCTCCGGACTGGTGGTTCATCCCGCCCCCGGGCATCCCGAGGGCACCCTGGTCAACCTGCTTCTTGCCCGCGGCGGAACCTGGTCGACGCTGGGCGGAGTGGCCAGACCGGGAATCGTCCATCGCCTGGATCGTGGCACCAGCGGCTTGATGGTGGTGGCTCGAGACGACCGCACGCATCGGGCGCTGGCCACCCAGCTCACCTCCCGTGAGATGGCTCGCGAGTACCTGGCGGTGGTCCGGGGCCGGCCGCCGCTGACCTCGGGAGTGCTCGACGGACCGGTCGGTCGCCACCCCACCGATCGCCAGCGGATGGCCGTGGTTGAAAATGGCCGTGTGGCCATCACCAGGTTCTCAGTGCTCGAGACCCGGCGCGGATACTCGCTGGTCCGATGCCGGCTGGAGACCGGCCGCACCCACCAGATCCGGGTTCATCTCAGCGCCTACGGATACCCGGTGGCCGGGGACGAGCGCTACGCCGGGCACCGGGCCGGTGAGCCCGACCGGCCGATGCTGCACGCCGAGCGCCTCCGCTTCATCCACCCGGTCACCGGCGGCGCGCTGGCCTTCGAGGCGCCACCGCCGGCCGACTTCAGGACCTTCTGGGACGGGCTGGCTTGAGCGCCGGCCGTCGCGGCCTGCTGATCGTCCTTTCGGGGCCGAGCGGAGTGGGGAAGGACACCGTGATCCGGGAGCTGATCAAGCGGGACCCCTCGATCCGCTACTCCGTCTCCTACACGACCCGACCGCCCCGGCCCGGAGAGGTGGACGGGGAGCACTACAACTTCGTGGACGAGGTCGAGTTCGCCCGGATGGTGGAGCGGGGCGACTTCCTCGAGCACGCCATCTTCAATGGCCAGCACTATGGCACCAGCGCCGCCACGGTCGAGCAGGCCCTGGCCGCCGGTCAGGACATCCTGCTCAAAATCGAGGTGGTAGGCGCTTCCCAGGTTCGGCGCAAGTGTCCAGACGGGTTGTTCGTTTTCCTGGCGCCTCCCAGCATGGAGGAACTGCTCCGCCGGCGGCAGGCCCGCGACGGTGACCAGGGCGATGTGCGCGAGCGCCAGCGGATCGCAGAGTGGGAGATGGGCTTCATGCCCGAGTATCAGCACGTGGTGATCAACGACTCGCCGGAGCGGGCGGTGAAAGAACTGCTGGAGATCATCGAGCGGCGGCGCCAGGCGCTGGTGGGCGGGTGAGCCCGCTCGACCGGGCGGTGATACCGCCGGAGCTCAGGCGGCGGCGGGTGGCGGTGCTGGTGGGCGGGGGCATCGCCGCTTATAAGCTGGCCGATCTCGTTTCCCAGCTGGTCCAGGCGGGCTGCGAGGTGCGGGTGGCGATGACCGAGGCGGCCCGCCGGTTCGTCGGTGCGGCCACTTTCCATGGCCTCACCGGCCGGCCGGTGGCGATCGATCTGTGGACGGAGAACGGGCCCGCCGAGCCGCACGTGGAGCTGGGTGATTGGGCCGACGTGATCCTGGTCGCTCCGGCCACCGCCGATCTGTTGGCCCGGGCTGCGCTGGGGCTGGCCGGCGACATGGTCACCGCCACCCTGCTGGCGGCGCGGTGTCCGGTGGTGGTGGCGCCGGCCATGAACGACGCGATGTGGGCCAAAGCCCAGGTCCGGCATAACCTGGAACGGCTGCGTGAGGCGGGAGTCCTGGTCGTCGAACCCGAGTCGGGTCCGCTCGCCAGCGGTCATCAGGGCACCGGCCGGCTGGCCGCCGCCCAGGCCGTCGTGGACGGGTTGGCGGAAGCGCTGCGGGCTCGCTTCGACCTCGCCGGGCGGCGGGTGGTGGTGACCGCGGGAGGTACGCGCGAGCCGGTCGACAGCGTCCGTTTCCTGGGCAACCGCTCGTCGGGCAAGATGGGGTTCGCCCTGGCCGGGGCGGCGGCCCGGCGGGGTGCCCTGGTCACGCTGATCTCCACCGTTCCGCCCCCGACCGAACTGGCCGAACTGGCCGGGCGGTCGGTGAGTGTGGTGCCGGTGGAGACCGCCGCCGAGATGCTGGAGGCGTTGCTCGCCCACGCCGCTTCGGCCGACCTCCTCTTCATGGCCGCGGCGGTGGCCGACTTCCGGCCCGCGACCAGGTTCGAGCACAAGCTGCACCGCGAAGACGGGGTACCGCCACTCGAGCTGGAGCCCAACCCCGACCTGCTGGTGGAGTTGGGCCGGGTCAGCACTCCCGGTCTCTACAAGGTGGGCTTCGCCGCCGAGGACGCCGACCTGGCCGCCCGGGCCACCGGCAAGCTGATCCGGAAGGGCCTGGACGCGATCGTCGCCAATGACATCACGGTTCCCGGAATCGCGATGGGCAGCGACGACAACGAGGTTACCGTTCACTTCGCGGGCGGTGAGACCAGGCACCTGCCCCGGATGGCCAAGGTGGAACTGGCGGAGCGGCTGATCGACCTGGTACTGCCGCGTCTGGGCCGGCCGTGAGGGGTTCCGCCCTGCTCCTCTTGCTGGTGTCCCTGATCGCGCCCGGACTGAGCGGGTGTGGCGCGCGGGCGGCTCCGGCCGCCGCCTCCGAGGCGAGCGCCGCCGCCATCGCCGACGCCGAGCACCAGGGCTACCGCCTGAAGCTGGACGAGACCCTGACCTTGACCGGGGGCGACATCCCGGCCGGTCAGGAGATCTTGATCCAGGTCTCCGGCCAGGGCCGGAGCCACGACTTTCGCACCCAGCTCGACCTCACGCTCACCGGTGGCGGAGGCCGCAGCCGGCAGAAGGTCTCGCTGGTGCTGTTCGAAGGCGATGCCTACGTGCGCTCCAGCGCCACCGGGGCCTGGCAGGTGGTGCCGGCGGCGTCTCTGGCCTGGATACCAGCCGGCCGGGTCGACCTCTTCTACCAGGCCGCCCTGCTCGGGGACACGGTCCAGGGCAGCGGGCTGGCCCTGGACCGGTTGCTCCCGGTGCGGCGGACGACGGTCCGGATCCCGGCCTCGATCACCGGTCAGCTGCTGGGCGGGGAGCTGCCGGCGACCGGTGCCGGTGGCCGCAACACGCCTCGACGCGGCACCCTCTACCTGCTCCAGGGTCTGACCGGAGGTGAGTTGCGTGGGCTGCAGTTCGATCTCCAGGGCCAGGTCAGGCTGGATTCCCAAAGCGACAGGATGTCGAGCGCGGTGGTCACCGGTAGCCTGACCATGACTCCAGCCAGGGTGGGAGAGATCGCGATTCCCGAACCCGGCCCGGCGGCCGGCCGGGGGGCCGGCTGACGCCGCGCGGGGGCGTTGACGGCCCCGGCGGCGACCTCTTCGCCGACGTCTGTGTGGAGGCGGCGAGAGCGCTTGCCGCTGACCACTACACCTATTCGGTGCCGGCCGGCATGCCGGTCGCGATCGGGCACCGGGTGAAGGTACACTTCAACCGGACCTGGACCCCTGGCTATGTGATCCGGCTCCACCGGCGGCCGCCGCCGGTGCCGGCCAAGCCGATCGCCGCTCTGCTCGACCCGGAGCCGGTCCTGCTCCCCCAGCACGTGCGGCTCGCCCAGCGGGTGGCCGAACGGTACTGGGCTCCGTTGCTCCAGACGCTGGTGGCGATGCTGCCGCCGCGAGTGCGGCACGGCCCGACCGTTCGCCAGAGCCAGGTGGAGACGGCCTTTCTGGCTCCGCGGCCGCCTCCCGGCCAGGCTCTGGCTGGGTCCGACGAGTTGGGGTCGCCGCCCGCCGAGATTCTGGCCGCGCTGACCTCGGCCGAGCCCCGGCGGGTAGATCTCACCGGAAGCGGAAAGCGGCGGCTGGCCGCGTACGCGACCGCCGCCCGGGCCACCCTCGCCCGCGATCGCCAGGTGCTGGTGCTGGTACCCGAGGTGGCGGCGACCGAGCGACTGGCCGAGGACCTCGCCCGGAGGGTGGGCGCCCGGGTGGCTCTGCTCAATGGCGCGATGCCGGCCGCCGCCCGGGCCCGGCAGTGGTGGCGGATCAGGCGGGGCCTGGTCAACGTGGTTGTGGGCAGCCGGAGCGCGGTCTTCGCTCCCCTCGAGCGGCTCGGCCTGCTGATCATCGATGACGAGTCGGCTCCCGCCTTCAGGTCGGAGCGGGCGCCGCGATACGACACCGGATGGGTGGCGGAGGAGCTGGCCCGGATCACCGGCTCGGTGCTCCTGGCCGGTGGCCCCGCTCCCCGGCTCGCCCGGCGCCAGGCCTTCGGGCGGGCTCGGGCGCGCCTCGACCTCGACTCCGGCCAGCCCCGGCCGGCGATCAGGGTGGTCGACATGCGTATGGAGGGGTCGGGGAGGAAGGGAGCGCTGAGCCGGCAGGCACTGGTGGCGATCGACGCCGCCCTGACTTCGCCAGCGGCGGCCGGCGGAGGCGGAATCCTGCTCCATCTCAACCGGCGGGGGGTGGCGGCGGCGCTCCTCTGCCCGTCCTGCGGGGAACGGTCGCTGTGCCCCCGCTGCCAAACCCCGGCTGGAGTATTCCAGGCGCCCGGTGAGGACGGCGTCGAGCCGGAAGGGCACCTGGCCTGTCGTACCTGCGGCTGGGCCGGGCCCCGTCCGCTCACCTGCTCGGGGTGTGGGGCGAGCGGGCTGAGACGGGTGGGCTTGGGCACCCAGCGGCTCGAGCAGCTGGTCAGGCGGCTCTGGCCGGACCGCCGGGTGGCCAGGATCGACGCCGATGCGGCGGCCGACCCGGCCAGCCTCCAGGCGATCGTCGATGCCTACCGGTCGGGGGCGATCGAGATCCTGATCGGAACCCGGCTGGTCTCTCGCCTGGGGCCCGGAAGGTGGCTGGAGGCGGGGCTGGCGGTGGCGGTCGACGCCGACCTGYCCCTCGGCTTTCCCGACTTCCGGGCCRGTGAGGACTGCTATTGCGGCCTGGTCGAGCTGTCTCACCAGGTGCGGCCCCAGGGCACCCTGGTCCTCCAGACCTGGAATCCGGATCACCCGGCCGTCCAGGCCGCCGCCCAGGGCCGGCCGGAGACCTTCCTGGCCGCCGAGCTGGCCGCCCGCCAAAGCTTTGGGTTTCCTCCCTTCGCTGATATGGTCGTGCTCCGGTTCGCCCATGAGGATTTGGCGGTGGCCGCCGAATCCGCCTCGGCGCTGGCTCGCGACCTGGCCGCGGCGGCCGCCGGCCTGGGCCGCCAGGTGCGGGTGATCGGGCCCTCGCCTGGCTTTCCGGAGCGGGTTCGAGGCCGCCATGTGTGGGAGATCGTGCTGGCCGGCCAGCGGCTCGACCGGCTGCGCGACCTGGTCCCCCGGGCGCGGGGCTGGTCGGTGGAGATGGACCCTTGATCCCGGCCGGAGGAACCGGCGGCTCGACTATGCTGGCCTTTCATGATCGATCCCGGCCTCACCCCGCGCTTCGAGGCGACCGCGGCCAGGGCCCAGGCCGAGCAGCGGCTGCCCGGCCTCACCTGCGCCGTATTCGAGCGCGGCGAGGTGTCGTGGCAGACCGCGATCGGGCTCGCCTCGGTCGATCCTCCCCGTCCGGCCSGGATCGACACCTCTTACCGGATCGGCTCGATCACCAAGACCTTCACCGCCGCCCTGGTGCTACGGATCTACGGCGAAGGTCGGCTCGACCTCGACCGGCCGGCGTCGGAGCTGCTGCCGGAGTTAGGCGGCCGGGTCACCATCCGGCAACTCCTGTCGCACCGCTCGGGTCTGCAGCGGGAGTTCGTGGGCCGGGTGTGGGAGACGTTACGGCCGCCTTCCCGGGACGAACTGATCGCCACCCTCGACCAGGTCACCCAGGTGCTCGATCCCGGACTTGCTTTCCACTATTCCAACCTGGCGTACGCGCTGCTCGGTGAGATGGTAGCCCGGGTCAGCGGCCGGAGCTACCGGGACCTCCTGGAGACCACTCTGCTGGAACCGCTGGGGATGGTCACCACCAGCTGGTCGCCGGGCTCGGGGGCGGCGACCGGCTACGCCGTCGAACCCTATTGGGACGGTGTGCGCACCGAGCCCAACGTCGATCTGAAGGGCGCCGGGCCGGCCGGCCAGCTCTGGAGTACGGCCGGCGACCTGGCTCGGTGGGGCGACTTTCTGGCGGCACCGCCGCCCTCGCTCCTGACACCGGCGGCGGCCGAACTCATGCATGCGCCCCAGGTGATGGCCGATCCAGCGAGCTGGACGATGGGGTATGGGCTGGGGTTGGCGCTCTTCCGCCGCGGCGACCGGATCTTCGCCGGGCATGGCGGTGCCATGCCCGGCTTTCGAGCCGGACTGGTGGTTCACCGCCAGACCCGGATCGGAGCCGTGGCACTGGCCAACTCGGGTGATCATGCCGAGATGGAGGCGCTCGCCCTCGACCTCGCCGAGGCGGCGGTCGCCGCGGCCGAGGCCCGGCCGGTTGCCTGGCAGCCTGGCGCTCCGCCCGGCCCGGAGATTCTGCCGCTGCTGGGCAGGTGGTGGTCGGAGGGAGAGGCCTATGACTTCCACTTTCGGGACGGCCGGCTGATGGCCCTGCGCGAGGCGGCGGTGGCCGGCCAGCCGCCGGCGGTGTTCGAGCCGGCCGGACCCGACCGCTTCCGGGTGGTCGACGGCCGGGAGCGGGGTGAGCTGCTGGAAGTGGTCCGGGACCCGACCGGGGAGCCGGTGAAGCTGTACTGGGCCACGTACGCCTGCACCCGGCGGCCGCTTGCCTTTGCCGACCACGCCGGGACCCGGCCGGACCCGCGATTGGGTTGGAAGGCTTGACGGGTAAACTCATTTCGATGGTCCGGCCGATTCTGCTCTTCGATCAGCCCGTGCTCCGCCAGAAGGCCCGGCGGGTGAGCCGGGTGGACGGCGAGATCCTGCGTCTGGTCGATGACATGGTCGACACCATGCTCGCCGCGCCCGGGGTGGGGCTGGCCGCGCCCCAGATCGGGGTCGGGTTGCGGGTGGCGGTGGTCAGGACCGACGACAGCCAGGTGGTGGCCCTGATCAACCCTGAGATCATCAAGGCCGAGGGCTCGCAGATCGGCTACGAGGGCTGCCTGAGCTACCCCGGGTGGATCGGCGAGGTGGAGCGGGCGGAGGAGGTTGTGGTGCGCGCCCTCAACCGCAAGGGCAAGCAGGTGCGTCACAAGGTGAAGGGCTACACGGCGCGGGTCTTCCAGCACGAGATCGACCATCTCGACGGCATCCTCTACATCGACCGGCTGACCAGCCTCAGCACCCTGGTCCGGTCGGATGACGAGGCACCGGCATACGAGATGGTCGGAGCCGCGCAGGCCTGAAGATCATCTTCGTGGGCACGGCGGACTTCGCCGTCCCCTCCCTGCGCGCCCTGGTCGCAGCCGGACATCGTGTGCTCCTCGTGGTGAGTCAGCCCGATCGGCCCGGACACCGGTTCCGGCTCACGCCGCCGCCGGTCAAGCTGGCCGCCGGGGCGCTCGGCCTGGAGGTGTTCCAGCCGGAGCGAATCGGCCACCCCGAGTCGGTGGAGCGGGTGCGGGCGGCCGGTTCGGAGCTGATCGTGGTGGCGGCCTACGGCCAGATCCTGCCCGGCTTCCTGCTCGGCATTCCCCCCCGGGGTGCGATCAACGTCCATGGTTCTCTGCTGCCCGCCTACCGGGGGGCGGCGCCGGTGGCCCGGGCCATTCTCAACGGCGACGAGGTCACCGGGGTCACCATCATCCAGATGGACGAACAGATGGACCATGGCCCGGTCCTGGCCCGGCGCGCGGTGGACATCCGATCCGACGACGATACTCCGACTCTGACGGCGAGACTGGCGGAGGTGGGGGCGGAGCTGTTGGTGGAAACCATCAGCGGCCTCGACTCGATCCGGCCGGTCGACCAGGACCACGCCGCGGCCAGCTTCGCACCCCGGATCGCCAAGGCCGAAGGTGAACTCGACTGGAACCTTCCGGCGATCAGGATCGACCGGGCGGTGCGGGCTTTCAGGCCCTGGCCGGGGGTCACCGTGCCGATGAACGGAGAGCGGGTGAAGCTGATCGCCGGGGCGCCGGTGCCCGGGCACGGAGCGCCCGGCCAGGTGCTCGAACGGGGAGCGGAGTCGGTGGTGGTGGCCTGCGCGGAAGGCGCCTACCGGGTCGACACCGCCCAGCGTCCGGGCCGCCGTCCACTGCCGGCGGCGCTGATCTGGCGGCGAGAGGAGGGCGGGTGAGCGCCGGACCGGGATCGGCGAAGCCGCCGCGCCGGGAGATCGCGACCAACCGCAAGGCCTTCCACGACTACTTCGTGGACGAACAGCTGGAGGCGGGGATCGTGCTCACCGGGACGGAGGTGAAGTCGCTGCGGGCGGGCCGCTGCAACCTGCGCGAAGGCTACGTGCGGATCTCCGGCGGCGAGGCCTGGCTGGAGAACGTGCACATCCCGGCCTACGAGCAGGGCAACATCTACAACCACCCGCCGGTGCATCCCCGCAAGCTGTTGCTCCACCGGCGGGAGATCAGCTCGCTGACCGGCAAGGTGCGGCAGAAAGGCTACACCCTGATCCCGCTGCGCCTGTACTTCAAGCGCAACGTGGCCAAGGTCGAGATCGGCCTCTGTCGCGGCAAGCGGAGCTATGACAAGCGGGCGGCGATCGCCGAGCGCGACGCCAAGCGTGAGATCGAGCGGGCGATCCGCCGCTGATGCGCCCGGGGGTCGAAGCTGTCCCTCGCCCCGCGAGGAAGGTTGGTGGAGGCGGCGGGTCTCGATCCCGCGTCCGAAGCACAGTCTTCCGGAGCTTCTACGAGCGTGTCCAGGATTTTGATCTCGCCCTCGGGCTCCTCCTGACCGGATCCCGGTGGGCCAGATACGGTGGAAGTCCCGAAGCGGGGCCGCATCTCCCCCGCTCCGGCAATCCGGGTTTGCGACGCCTGGCTCCCTCCTCCCGGCGGGGAGAGAGGAGGCGCCCGGGGTCAAGCCCCGGGGGTCTTTTACCTCACCGCCTAGGCGGCGAGGGCGAGACCGCGATTGTTGTTGGCGTTTGTGACGCTTGCGCTGTATCGCCCGCGCCCTCGGCTCGCTACTCCAGAACCCAGATGCCCCGTCGAAGCCAGACGCCCCCACTCAGGTGGTCACGCCAACCCCCGACGCTCGTCCGAGCTCGGATGCATAAGTATACCCCGCCGACCGGCTCGCTACCATCGATTGGATGCCCGGAGACTGGGCCGAACCCGATCACGCCCGAACTTGTCCGCGGCCGGCAGTCCCGCCCCGAACTCTCTTCGTCGCCGCCGGCAGCTCCGCGACACTAGGCTTGTGGACATGATCCAGCCGGGGCCCGAGCGGCCTCGCCGGGGCCGGCGCCGGCTCGCCGACCAGGCTCTACTCCTCAATCCACACCTCGACTTCGAAGCCCAGACTTTGCATTCGGATCCCTGGCGAGTGCTCCGGATCCTGAGCGAGTTCGTCGAGGGTTTCGACGCCCTGGCCAGCGTGGGGCCGGCGGTCAGCATTTTCGGGTCAGCGCGGGTGAGGCCGGGGAGCGCTTTGTATCGCGCGGCCAGGCAGACCGCAGCGGCGATCGGGCGGCAGGGCTACGCCATCATCACCGGCGGGGGCCCGGGGATCATGGAGGCCGCCAACCAGGGCGCGAAGGACGCTGGCGTGCTCTCGGTCGGCTGCAACATCGAGCTTCCCCAGGAGCAGGGTCTGAACCGCTACGTCGACCTCGGCATCGAGTTCCGGTACTTCTTCGCGCGGAAGACGATGTTCGTCAAGTACGCTTTCGGCTTCGTCATCTTCCCGGGCGGCTTCGGCACCCTGGACGAGCTCTTCGAGGCGCTGACCCTGGTGCAGACGGGCAAGATCGAGCGCTTTCCGATCGTGCTCTTCGGCTCCGCCTACTGGGCGGGGCTCTTCCAGTGGCTTCGCAGCGAGGCCCTGGCGGCCAGCATGATCCGGGAGGAGGACCTGGAGCTGATGACAGTGGTGGACGATCCCGAGGAGGCGGCGCGCCAGGTGGCGGACGGGATCCACCGGATCCGCGAGAAGTTGAAGCACGACCATGGCGGCGCCCCGGCTCACGTTCCTGAGTGACGGCGGCCAGTCTCCGGCGGAGGTCGCGGGCCTGGTCGCCGAGTTCTTCGCCGCCGCCGGCCGCAGCCTCGACATCGCCATCTACGATCTGCACCTCCAGGGGCCGAGCCGGGAAGTCCTGGTCGGCGCGGTGGAGGCGGCCCGGGCTCGGGGCGTACGTTTCCGGCTGGCCTTCAACGTCGACCGGAGGCGGCCATCGGTGCCGTCGCCTCCGATCTCCGACTGGACCCTGGTGCGGCAGCTCGGTGTGCCCCTGCGTCCGGTCCTCGGGCAGGGCGCGCTGATGCATGACAAGTATGTGATCCGGGATGCCGGCACCCCGGCGGCGGCGGTGCTGACCGGCTCGACCAACTGGACCGACGACAGCTGGAGCCGGGAGGAGAACGTGCTGGTGACGGTCGAATCGGAGGCGCTGGCCTCGAGCTACCTGGCCGACTTCGAACCGATGTGGTCGACCGGTACGGTGGCCGCCGCGGCCGCCTACGATCCGGCCTGGATTGATCTCGGCGAGGGGGTCGCGGTGCGGCCCCACTTCTGTCCGGGTGGCGCCCCCGAACTGGTGCACGGCATCGCGCTGGCCCTGGCCCGGGCCAGGCGCCGGGTGCGGGTGTGCAGCCCCGTGATCACCAGCGGGCCGATCCTGGCCGCGCTCGGCGAGATGCTCCACCGCCGCGGCCTCGACCTGCGCGGGGTCTTCGACCTGACCCAGATGCGTGAGGTGAGTGCCGAGTGGGCGGATCAGCGGCACCAGTCCTGGAAGCTGATGGCCTTCGAGAGCGTGATCTCCGGCGGCCGCTTCTCCGCCAAGCGGTCGCAGCCGTACCGGCCGGGGGCGGTCCACGACTACATGCACGCCAAGATCGTGGTCGCCGACGACACCGCCTTCGTGGGCAGCTTCAATCACTCTCACAGCGGCGAAGACAACGCCGAGAACGTGCTCGAGTTCCGAGGGGCTGAGCTGGCTGGCCGGCTGGCCGGATTCGTCGACGCGGTAGCCGCGCGGTATCCGGTCACCGCCTCCCTGGAATCCGAACCACTGTGACGAAGCCGTTCGGCGTCCGGTAGTAACGTGGTATTGGGTCACATGAAGGCAAGCACGATCGCCTGGCTGGCGCTGGGCGTGGTGGTGGCGGCTGCGGTGGCGTTGCCCCCGGCGCTCCGAGGGCGAACTCCCGGCCCCGGCTATCTCAACGTAGTCGCCACCGCTCCCAACCGCGACCGTCTCGATGGCGTCGAGGTGGCGGTGCGTAGCCACGGCACCTGGTCGTCGCTGGCGAGCGGGATCAGCGTGACGGTGCCGGCCGCGCCCGGCTTCGTCCAGCTGGTCAGGGCTCCGAGCCCGGCCGGAGAATACGACGCGGTTCGGATCGGCAACGTGGTGGCGCCGCTCAAGATCAGGCTCCAGGCCGGGCAGATCGCGCCGGTGCTGATCGGTGTCACCGGAGGCAGCGCCCAGCCCACCGCGGTGTATGCGGGCACGGACCAGTTCAACCTCGGCCTGGCGGAGATCTCCGGGCGGCTGACCCCGGTACCCGAGTTCGACCTGATCGACCAGTCCGGCCGTCACCTCGGCCGTAGCGACCTGCTCGGGCGACCGGTGCTGCTGGCCGCATTCCAGACCCGCTGTCAGCAGACCTGTCCGATCTACACCAGCTTCTTCCACCAGGTTCGGGCGGCGCTCGGCGACCAGGTCCGGCTGGTGGAGGTGACCACCGAGCCGGCTCAGGATAGCGTGGCGGCGATGGCCGAGTACGCCGCCGCCAACCGGGTCGATTGGACCCTGCTGGGAGGGGACCCGGAAGCGGTTTTCCGCTTTTGGATCCCGTTCAAGGTTTACCTGGGGGCCAGGGACTCGCACCAAAACGTGCTGGTTCTGATCGACGAGCACGGGTACGCGCGGATCACCTACCAGGGCGTTCCCGACATCGGCCGTCAGGAGGCCGCCCGCCTCCGGCCGGGGCTGAGCCCCGAGGGCCAGGCCCAGCTGGCGGCCCGTCCCGACTTCGATCTGGCCACCGTCACCGGGGCACTGGAACGGGTCGCCCGGCCGGCCGCGCCTCCGGTCAGCGGCTCGGGTGGTCCGGCGCCTGACTTCACGCTGCCCACCCTGGCCGGATCCGATTGGCGCCTGGCCGCTCAAACCGGCCGGCCGGTCGTGATCAACTTCTGGGCGGCGTGGTGCGCTCCCTGCCGCCAGGAACTGCCCATGCTCCAGCGCCAGGCCGACTCCCATCCCGACGTCTCGTTCGTGCTGGTCGACTACCTCGACGACGGCAAGGCGGCCGGCGAACTGGTTCGGCAGCTCAAGCTGCGGGTACCGGTGGCGGTCGACCGCGATGGCCGGGTGGGCGGCGCTTACGGGGTGATGGGTCTGCCCACCACGGTCTTCGTGCGGGGCGACGGAAGCATCGAGGGGGTGGTGCCGGCGGCACTCGACGAGCGCACCCTGGTGGCCCATCTCCAGGCGTTGGCCGGCTGAGCGGCATACTTCGGGCGGAGCCGGCCCGAGGGCTCCGGTAGACTCAGGTCAGGCCATGTCGATTGTCGAATCCGCGGGGGCCCGGGTAAGCCGGAGCGTGGCGGCAACCATCTCCGATTACCTGAGTCTGCTCAACCTTCGGATCGTGGCCCTCCTGGTGCTGACCGCGGTGGCGGTGATGCCGGCGGCCGGCCACACCTGGCCGAGTCCGCTGGCGGTGCTGGGCGTGATCCTGGGCGGCGGAATGGCGGCGGCCGGCGCCGAGGCGGTCAACCGCTGGTTCGAGCGCGACCTGGACGCGGTCATGAGCCGCACCCGCCAGCGTGCGGTCCCGGCCGGGCGCATCCCCGCCAGTCACGCGCTGGGGCTGGGAGTGGGGCTCAACGTGGTGGCGGTGGTGGTGCTGGTGGTCACCACCAACTGGGTGGCGGCCGCGCTCTCGTTGGCGGGCGCCCTGATCTACGTGTTCGTGTACACGATCTGGCTGAAGCGCATCTCTCCGCAGAACATCGTGATCGGGGGTGCCGCCGGAGCCATCCCACCTCTGGTCGGATGGGCCGCGGTGACCGGTGGGGTGGACCTGACCGCGCTCGCCTTCTTCCTGGTCATCTTCTTCTGGACCCCGCCCCATTTCTGGGCCCTGGCCATGCTCCGGCCGGACGATTACGCCGCCGCCGGGGTACCCATGATGAACCTGGTCCGGGGGGAGCGCTCCACCCGCGTCCAGAGCTTCGTCTACGCGCTGCTGTGCGGGCTGGTCAGCCTGGTTCCCTTCTTCACGCACCGGCTGGGATGGCTCTATCTGCTGGGCGCGGGCGGGCTGGGCGCGGGCTTCGCTCTGGTCGCCTGGTATGACCTGACCCGGAGCGGCTGGACCCGCCGCCTGTTCAGGGCCAGCCTCGCCTACATGGCGGCGATCTTCATCCTGGTCGCCCTAACCGCGGTCCTGCCCTGACCCGTCCCGCCGCGCCCGCCGCCGGTTTCAGGGCCGGTTGGCCTAGCTGAGCCGGTGGCAGTTGCGACAGCGGGCCTGGTAGCCGTCCTCGGCGCCGACCAGGATCAGGGGGCTGTCGCGGCCGGCCGGCTCTCCGTCGATCAGGCGCTGGGTCATGGTCGCATCCATCGACCGGCACACCATGCACACCGCCCTGAGCTTGAGCACGTTGTCGGCCAGGCTGAGCAGTTCGGGCATGGGTCCGAAGGGGTCACCGCGAAAATCGCGGTCGAGGCCGGCGGCGATCACCGTGACCCCCGCCTCGATCAGCCTGCGCACCACCGTTACCATCCCGTGGTCGAAGAACTGCGCCTCGTCGATGCCCACCACCTCGTAGCCGCTGGCCGCCAGCTCGAGCTCAGCCGAGGTCGACACCGGCTCGGCCGGCATCTGCTGGCCACCGTGCGTGGAGATATGTGAGATGCCGGCGTAGCGGTTGTCGAGCGAATGCTTGAATAGGCCCACCGACATTCCGGCGATCCGGTGCACCGATGCCAGCCGCAGCAGTTCACCGCTCTTGTTCGAGAACATCGGGCCGCAGATCACGGTGAGGGTTCCCTTCAGCGACGGATCATCCGCCGCGGCGGCCTCCCACGTCACCGCACCCGCCTCGGGCCAGGGTCCATCAGAGGCAAGTGTAGGCTTTGCGGCATGCTCGACTCTTCGACTTCGATCTCCGGACCGCGCCTGGACGCCGGCCCCCTGGTGTCACCCGAATGGCTGCTGGACCATCTCGATGACCCCGCTCTCCGGCTGATCGACGTTCGCTTCTATCTGGACGGCCGCGACCCGCGGCAGGCGTACCGGTCCGGCCACCTGCCCGGAGCCGTGCTGGTGACGATCCACGACGGGCTCGCCTCCCCGCCCGGACCCGGGCGTCATCCGCTGCCCACCCGGGAGGCCTTCCAGGCAGGCATGCGGAGAGCCGGGCTTTCCATGCATCAGGCGGTGGTGGTGTATGACGATCAGCGAGGTTCGGTCGCGGGGCGGCTCTGGTGGCTCCTGCGCGCCCATGGATTCGATCGGGTGGCGCTGCTCGACGGAGGTCTCGAGGCCTGGCCGGGCCCGCTGGAGACCGAGGCGGTGGAGGTCGCCGAGGGTGACTTCGTGGCGGGTCCGATGTCCGGCCGGGTGGTCGACTTCGAGGCTGTGCTCCGGCGCGACCCGGAACTGCTGCCGCTCGACGCCCGGGCGCCAGAGCGCTACCGGGGCGAGACGGAGCCGGTGGATCCGATTGCCGGGCACATTCCCGGCGCCCTCAACCTGCCGTGGACCGAGAACCTCGGACCGGACGGCCGTTTCCTGCCGCCGGCCGAGCTGCGGGCCAGGTTCGCCCGACTGGGTGTCACCGACGGCCGCCGAGTCATCGCTTACTGCGGCTCCGGGATCTCGACCTGCCACAACCTGATCGCTCTCGAACTGGCCGGCCTACCCGGGGCCGCGCTCTATCCGGGTTCCTGGAGTGACTGGTCGCGTCGGGAGGGCGCACCTATCGCTACCGGCGAGGAGCCCTGATCCGGCCCCGCCGACCCGCGTCAGCCGCCCTGAAGGCGGTGCCCCAGGTTCTCTACGGCCTGAAGCGCCGCCTCAGCTCCAGCCGGCAGGAGGAACACCACCAGGTCGCAGCCGGCGGCGGCCAGGCCTTGCGCCTCCGACCAGGCCGTGGCCGGGTCGGGCCCCACCCTGACCGAGGAGCCGAGCCGGGTGGAGGGATTGATCTCGTCCAGCCTCGACCGCAGCTGGCCCACCCGTTCCGGGGAATCGAGCCAGCTGAGCAGCCCCTGCCCGCGCTCGGCGGCACAGCGAAGCGCCCGGCTCCTGGACCCCCCGATCCAGACCGGCAGCGGTCCCTGTACCGGTTGGGGATGGACTCCGATCTCCGGGTAATTCCAGAATTGGCCGTGATGGCTGAAGGTGGGTTGGCTCCAGGCCGCGCGCATGACATCGATCGCCTCCTCCAGCCGGGCCCCGGGGTGATCGACCGGGTGTCCGAGCAGGCCGCCCTCCTCGGCCAGCCAGCCCGCCCCCAGGCCGAGCTCCAGGCGACCGGCTGACAGCCGGTCCACGGTGGCGGCCTGCTTCGCCATGCTCAGCGGATCCCGGGTGATCATCGGGACCACCGCCGTGCCCAGCCGCAGCCGGTGGGTGAGACCGGCCAGGTAGCCGAGCCCGACCATGGCTTCGATCCAGGCCGTGGTGGGTCCGAAGTTGGGCCGGCCGTCAGGCGAGTAGGGATAGCGGCTCTGGATCCGGGCCGGAACCGCGATGTGCTCGGTCAGCCAGATCGAATCGAAGCCGAGCTGTTCGGCGGCCTGGGCCAGCGCGGCGAGCGCGGCGGGGTCGGTGGTCAGCTCGCGGAGCGGAGCGATTCCGTAGTCCATGCTCCCAGTTTGGCGCCGGCGCAAGTTGAGCGCGAGTCTGGCCCCGGGGTCCTGCCACCTTCGAAACCGGGCCCGGACGGTGAGGCTAAACTTGGCTGGATGCTGCTCGCCAACAAGAAGATCCTGATCGTCGGCGTGCTCGATCGGAAGAGCATTGCGTATTCGATTGCGCAGGAGGCGCAGCGGGCCGGGGCCGAGATCGTGCTCACCAGCTTCGGACGGGTTCGTCGAATCACCGAAATGGCTGCCCGCCGGCTTGACCCGGTGCCCGACATCCTCGAACTCGACGTCACCAAGCCGGAAGACTACGAGGGGGTACGGGCCGACCTGACCCGGCGCTGGGGCCGGCTCGACGGTCTGGTCCATTCGGTCGGCTTCGCGCCGGCCGACGCTCTGGGAGGCAACTTTCTCAACACTCCCTGGTCCAGTGTCGCCACCGCGTTTCAGATCAGCGCATTTTCTCTGAAGGAGCTGGCGGCGGCCATGCTGCCACTGATGCGCGAGAGTGGCGGTTCCATCATCACGCTCGATTTCGACAATTCGACCCAGGCATGGCCGACCTATGACTGGATGGGAGTCACCAAGGCCGCGCTCGAATCGGTGGTTCGCTACCTGGCTCGCGACCTCGGTCAGTATCGGATCCGGGTCAACGCGATCGCCGCCGGCCCTCTCAACACGCTTGCCGCAAGCGGGGTGTCCGGGTTCAAGACCTTCGAGAGCAGGTGGGGTGAGCGGGCGCCGCTGGGTTGGGATCCGAGCGACAAGTTGCCGGTCGGCCGGACCGCCTGCGCGCTGCTCTCCGACTACATGCCGGCTACCACCGGCGAATTGATCCACGTTGACGGCGGCTACCACGCGATGGGAGCAGAAATGCCGCGGCAAAATCCTGGAGAAGCCGGCGGCAATTCGGTGATTTGAGATACTCACCGAGATTTTCCGGGCCGGCCGACCCAAAAAGTAAATTGGTGTATTTTGGATCCATCGGTAGGCAGCCCGGAACGATTCCCCATCGGGGATCAGTTGGGTTGCTTTTGGAACCCAGTTGGGAACCCAGGTGGAGAAAAAGCAGATGACAGATCAGCACACGACCGGCTCGGGAGGGGAAACCCAAACTCCGGTGCGGCGGCGCGGCCGGCCGCGCAAGGACGCCAGCACCCCTACCATCACCCGCAGTTCCCGCCGGGCCACCGGCAATGAGGTGGTCGACCAGCTGCACGGATTGATCGACCAGCTGATCAAGGAAAACCAGAAACTGCGTCGGGACGTCGAGCGGCTCACCGCCTCGACCACTCGGGCGGCCAGCGGCGCGGTCGAGCGGAGCCTGGTCAGCCTGCAGCGTCGGGTTGAACGTGCGCTCAGCGTTACGCCCGCGCCTCGCCGGCGGGGCCGGCCACCCGGCAGCGGCCGCCGTCCTCAGACCCCGGCCGAGTAGCCACCACCAGCCCCGCGGGTTGGAGCTGGCGCTCGACCACGTCCTTTTGGCCGTACCCGATTTGGGCGCCGGGCTGAGGGCGGTGCTCGAGCCGCACGGCCTCCGCGCCGGTTCGGGGGGCTTCCATCCGGCGGTCGGAACCGCCAACCGGATCGTTGCCCTGGGCGGCTGCTACCTGGCGCTGATCACCGTGGTCGACGCCGAGGAAGCAGCCGCCTCGGCTCGAGGCAGGCGCACCATGGCGGCTCTGGCCGGGAGCCGGTTGGTGCACGATTGGGCGGTCCGCTGCCGGGATCTGGATCGGCTCGGCACCCGGCTGCGGGAGCTCGGGTGGCGGCCGCAGCGTCCGATCCCTGGCTCCCGTACGCGTCCAGACGGCCTCACTCTCAACTGGTGGACGATGGAGGCCGACCCGGATCGGGACGCGGCATGCCTGCCGTATTTCATCCAGTGGGAGAGCGAGCCGGCGGTCCATCCGGGCCGGGGCGATGGGGGGCCGGTCCCGGCGAGTGCCGGCATCGACTCGATAGTCTTAGCTCACCCGCAGCCGGAGGCGGCTGCGGCCAGGCTCGAAGCGCTGTTCGAGGGCCAGATTGGGTGCGAGTGGGTGGCGGCTGATCGGCCCGGCATCCGCTGTGTCCGGGGTCACACGGGCGGCCGCAGATTCGAACTGGCATGACCGGTTGACCAGGAGTTGACGATGGCGAGGCTGGCCGGCAAGGTGGCGCTGATCACGGGTTCGAGCCGGGGCATCGGGCTGGCCATGGCTCGAGCCTTTGCCGCCGAGGGGGCGCGGGTGGTGGTCAACGCGAGAAGCCTCGAGGCCGCCTCGGCTACCGCCGCCCAACTCGGCGCCGAGAGTATCGGGATCGCCGCTGACGTGGCGGATGAAGCCTCGGCCCGAGGCCTGGTGCGGGCCGCGGTGGAACGGCTGGGCCGGATCGACATCCTGGTCAACAACGCCGGGATGTCGATGGTGCGCGACTCCGTCGAGCTGTCGCTCGAAGACTGGCGCCGTACCCTCGATCTCAATCTCACCGGCGCCTTCGTCTGCACCCAGGAGGCGGCGAGGCTGATGGGCGCAGGTGGTGTCATCGTCAACGTCTCGTCGATCACCGCCACCATGCCCTTTCCCCGGCGCCTGGCTTACGGAGTGTCCAAGGCAGGACTGGAGATGATGACGCGGATCCTGGCCGCTGAGTGGGCGCCCCGGATCCGGGTCAACGCGGTGGCTCCCGGGTATGTCCGCACCGACATGGTGATGGAGCTGGCCGCTTCGGGCAAGCTCGACGCCGCCGCCCTGGCCCGGCGAACACCGATGGGCCGGCTTGGAACTCCGGAGGAGATCGCGGCCGCGGCTGTGTTCCTCGCCTCTGACGAGGCCTCGTTCATCACCGGGGAGACGATTACGGTCGACGGAGGCTGGCGCAGCTACGGCTGGGTATGAGGTGATCGGGCCGCAGGCCCAAGGGAGTTGAGCGATGGGTGTCTGGACCGGTGACTATCTGAGTGAGTACAGGTCCTTCCGCTGGGAGGCGCCGGAATACTTCAACTTTGCCCGCGACGTGGTTGGCCGATGGGCTCAGGATCCCGACCGGCTGGCGCTATGGTGGTTGGGTGCCGGCGGCGAGGAACGTCGAATCACGTTCCAGGAGCTCGACCGGCGTTCTGACCGCTTCGCCCGGGTGTTGCAGGACAGAGGCTTCCGGCCCGGCGACCGGCTGATGGTGCAGCTGCCCCGGGTGCCGGCTTGGTGGGAGGTGCTGCTCGGTTCCTTCAAGGCAGGCGTGGTGGCGGTACCGGGCACCGTGCTGCTGACCAGCAAGGACATCAGGTACCGGACCACGGCCGCCGAGGGCAGGGGCTACGTCACCGACCTCGAGAACGCGGCCAAGGTGGAAGAGGTGGCACCCGACTGCCCCACCCTGGAGGCGCTGATCCTGGCCGGCGGCGCCCGCCCGGGTTGGATCGATTACGAAGCGGAGGTGGAAGCGGCGGGGCCGGCCCAGCCGGTGCCGACCCGCTCCACCGATCCGGCGCTGATCTACTTCACCTCCGGCACCGTGGGCAATCCCAAGATGGTTCTCCACTCCCATGCCAGCTACCCGATCGGCCACCTGACCACCGGCAAGTACTGGCTCGATCTCACTCCCGACGACCTGCACCTCAACCTCTCGGAGACCGGCTGGGCGAAGGCCGCGTGGTCCAGCCTGTTCGGCCCCTGGCACATGGGTGCGGCCCTTTTCGTGCAGGATGCCCGAGGCCGCTTCAATGCGGCCGAATGCCTGGACCTGCTGGCCACGTATCCGATCACCTCCTTCTGCGCTCCGCCCACCGCTTACCGAATGCTGGTGCTGGAAGACCTCAGCCGGTTTCGCGGCAGCCTGCGGAGCTGCGTTGGCGCCGGCGAGCCGCTCAACCCCGAGGTGATCGAGATCTGGAAGCGCGCGACCGGTCACGTCATCCGCGACGGCTACGGCCAGACTGAGACCACCTTGCTCTGCGCCAACTTCCCCGGGGTGCCGGTCAAGCCTGGCTCGATGGGTCTGCCCGCTCCCGGCATCGATCTGCAGGTGATCGACGACGACGGTCAGGTGGTGCCGGACGGCAGCGAGGGCGACATCGCGGTTCGGGTGAAGCCGGAGCGGCCCCTGGGTCTGTTCGTCGAGTACTGGAAGAACCCCGAGGCGACCGCGCGCAGCTTCCGAGGCGACTTCTACGTCACCGGCGACCGGGCGGTTCGCGATCGGGACGGTTATTTCTGGTTCGTTGGCCGGGCCGATGATGTGATCATCAGCGCCGGCTACCGGATCGGCCCCTTCGAGGTGGAGAGCGCATTGGTGGAGCACCCAGCGGTGGCCGAGGCGGCGGTGGTCGGCAAAGTGGACGAGATGCGTGGGACCATCGTCAAGGCGTTCGTGATCCTGGCCCCGGGATACCAGCCGGGACCCGCCCTCGCCGCCGAGATCCAGGAGCATGTCAAGAACGTGACGGCGCCCTACAAGTACCCGCGTGAGATCGAATTCGTGAAGGAACTGCCCAAGACCATTTCCGGCAAGATCCGGCGGGTGGAGTTGCGTTCCCGGAGCTGAAGCCTGGGGGAGGCCGGCGCGGCAAAAGGGAAGGGCGCCGGGAGTTTGTCCCGGCGCCCTTTCGAGTCTTGGTCTGGCCAGGTCGAGCTTACCTGGCGCTGAGGATGGTGTCGCTCACCACCCAGCCCTGACCCGCCTTGTAGGTCATCAGGGCCATCTGGGTAATCGGGAACTGGTTGTCGCCGCCGGTCTGGATCTTGATCCCGGGCAGCAGCCAGGGATCGTCGGGGACGTTCAGGTTGCGGGCGACGTTCATGAGGTTCTTGCGGCTGATGTCCTTGCCCATCTTCTCGATCGTCTTCTGGAGCAGGTAGGCGCTGGCGAAGCCGTAAACGTAGTTGCCGTCACGGGGATCGCAGCCCTGGCAGTACTGGGCCATGATCTCCCGGTACTGCTTCATGGCGGCGTCGTTGTCCCACTTGGGGTTGGCGGGATCCTTCAGGTAGACGGTGCTGATCACCCCGTCACCGGCAGCCGGTCCGGCCGCCTTGATCGCGGCCTCGATGGTCGGCACCTGGTTGGAGACGTTGTTGAGGTACACCCGCGGCTTCCAGCCGAGTTTGGCCATCTGGGCCAGGGCCTGGCTGGTGAACTTGGGGGTGGCGACCAGGTAGAAGACGTCGGCTCCGCTGTTCTTGAGGTTGGCGACCTGGGAGTTGACGTCCGAGGCGTTGGCCTCGTAGGTCTCCTGGGCGATGATCTGGTTGGCCTTGGCGCCGAGGCCCGCCTTGAGGCCGTTGACGTAGTCCTTGCCGTAGTCGTCGTTCTGGTAGAGGATCCCGACCTTGCCGTTGGGCATGTTGGCCAGGAGGTCCTTGGCGTAGATCTTGCCTTCCGACACGTAGTCGGGCTGGAAGCCGATCGTCCAGGGATAGGTCTTGTAGTCGGCGCCCCACTTGCTGGCGCCGGTGGCCACGTACAGCTGGGGCACGTTGTTGTCGTTGAGATACTGACGGATGGCCGAGTTGGGCGGAGTGCCGAGCGATTGGTAGATGGCGAAGACGTTGTCCTGGGTGACCGCCTGGCGGACGAGCTGCACTGTCTTGCTCGGGTCGTAGCCGTCGTCGTAGATCTTGATCGTGATCTTGCGACCGTTGACGCCGCCCTTCTTTTCGTTGAGCCAGGCGAAGTACGCCACCGAACCCTTGATGTCGGAGGCGTAGGCGGAGGCGGCGCCCGACTGCGGCGACGTGGTGCCGAAGACGATCTCTTTGTCGGTGACCCCGGGGTCGGTAGGCGTGGTGTTGCTCTGGCCGCCGCTGCTGGCCGCGCCGCACGCGGTGGCCGTGAATAGCGCCGCCATCACCCCGGCGGTGGGTCTCAACCATCGCAGGCTGATGCTGTGGTTCAAAGCGTTGTCCTCCTTCTGGTTTCCGACTGGTTTCCGATCCGGTCGGTGTTACCGCCCGATGCGTATGCCTATTATGCAAATCCACMGGTAACAGGGACCGGAGGTCAGGTGGTCGGAGCCAGCTCTCGGGGCTCCCGGCCACGATCTGTGACGCGCAGCCAGAGCCGCAGGGCGAGCCCGGCCAGTCCGTAGGGCATCAGATACATGAGCAGGATCAGGGCCAGCCCGTAGATGATGTCGGGCTTGAGGTGATCGTTGGTGCTGCCCCGGCTGAAGGGGTTGGGGATCTGTTGGGAGTAGATCGGGAGGAACACGACGAAGATCGCGCCGAGAATCGGCCCCGAGACCGTGCCCAGCCCGCCGATCACGGCTCCCACCAGCAGCGCCAGCGAGAGCGGTAGGTCGTAGCTGTCGGGGTTGACGTATGCGTTGGCCAGGGCGAACAGGGAGCCGGCCACCCCGGCGTAGAAGGCGCTGACCGCGAACGCCATCACCTTGTAGAAGGCGACGTTGATGCCGCTCGCTTTGGCCGCGATCTCGTTGTCGCGGATCGCATGCAGGGCCCGGCCGGTGCGCGAGCGGGCCAGCCCCAGCGCGTAGAGGAACAGGGGCAAGGTGAGCAGCAGGAAGAGGTAGTACATCCATGCCTCGGGGATCAGAAAGCCGGTGGGATCCTTGATCGCCGGCAGGTTGATGCCCTCATGGCCCTGGGTGAACTTGTAGGTGGTGTGGCCGATGCTGATCACGTCGAACTTCTTGATCACGGTCGGGGTGGCGACCGCCAGCGAGAAGGTGGCGAGCGCCAGGTAGAGGCCCGACAACCGGAGCGCGGGCAGACCGAACAGGCCGCCCACCACCGCCGCCACCAGGCCGGCGAGCGGGATCGTGACCAGGTAGTTGACGTGGGTGTTGGCGATCAAGATCGCGGTGGTGTATCCGCCCACCGCCATGAAGGCGCCGTTACCGAGCGAGATCTGGCCGGAGTATCCGGTCAGGATGTTGAGGCCAAGGACGGCGATCGCGAACACCCAGACCACGGCGAAGTCGAAGATCAGACCCTTGTTGGGCAGCAGCCACGGCAGGCTGAGCGCCAGGACCAGGGCGGCCAGCCCTCCGGCAGGCTTGAGCAGGCGAGAGTTCATGGGGTCTCCTCAGACTCGCTGGACATGGGCCCGGCCGAACAGGCCGCTGGGCCGGAACACCAGGACCGCGACGATGATGACCAGGCCGATCGCCAGCCGGAGATCGCGCGCACCGGGCAGATAGGTGCCGACCAGGGCCACCAGCAGGCCCACCACCAAACCGCCCACCACCGCGCCCAGTGGGTTCTCGATGCCGCCCAGCACCGCCGCCGCGAAGGCGTACAGGATCACGGTCTGCATCATATTCGGGTCGAGAAAGACGACCGGTGCGACCATCATGCCGCTGACCGCGCCGACCCCGGCGGCCAGGCCCCAGCCCAGGGCCAGCATCCAGGAAACCCGGATGCCCATCAGCCGCGACTGCTCCGGATAGAGCGCCGCCGCCCGCATGGCCAGCCCCAGGCGGGTTCGGTTGAAGAACAGGAAGACCAGCACCAGGACCAGGAGTGACACCCCCAGGATGCCCACGTCCTGGTCGCCGATCACCACCCCGCCAAGGTTGATGGTGCCGGCCGGGAACGGACTCGGGAAGTCCTTGATCACATAGCCCCAGATGAATCCGGCCAAACCGTTGAAGATCGAGAACAGACCGAGCGTGACGATCACGATGGTCAGCGGCGGCGCTTTCTCGAAGGGTCGGATCACGACTCTTTCGACCGCCACCCCGCCCAGAAATGAGATCAGCACCGTCAGCGGGAAGACCACGGCGAATGGGAAGTGGAGGTAGGTCAGCAGGGAGTACGCGATGAAGGTGGAGAACATGGCCATCTCGCCCTGGGCGAAGTTGATCGCCTCCATGGCGCTGTAGATGAGCACCAGGGCGAGCGCCAGGCTGGCGTAGACGGCTCCGGAGGAGAGCCCGGCCACGATCTGCTGGGCAAAGCCCTGGAGGGCGCCGGCCTGAGCCAGGAAGACGGTCGCGAACATTGATCAGACCCCCAGGTACGACTGGCGGATGGACTCATCCTGGGCCAGTTCGGCGCTCTTGCCCGCTCGTATGATGCGGCCCGTCTCCAGCAGATAAGCCTCGTGGGCGGTGCGCAGCGCCAGCCGCACGTTCTGTTCGACCACCAGCACGGTAACCCTCTCAGCGCTGTTGATCTCGCGAATGATGCGGAAGATCTCCTGCACGATCAGGGGGGCCAGCCCGAGGCTCGGCTCGTCGAGCAGCATCAGCTTCGGACGGAGCATCAGCGCCCTCGCCACCGCGAGCATCTGCTGCTCGCCCCCGGAGAGTGTGCCCGCGATCTGGGCCCGCCGCTCCTTGAGCCGGGGGAAGTACTGCATGACCCGATCGATGTCGCTGGCGATTCCCGTATCGCGCCGGATGTAGGCGCCGAGCCGCAGGTTGTCCAGCACTGAAAACTGGCTGAGCGTGCCCCGGCCCTCGGGCACGTGCGCGATGCCCATGCGGGCGATGTCCTCGGGAGCGCGATTGGTGATCCGATCCCCATTGAAGATGATCTCCCCGGTCCGCCTGACCGTTCCTGAGATCGCCCGGAGGGTGGTGGTCTTGCCGGCGCCGTTGGCGCCCAGCAGCGCCACCACGGTGCCCTCCTGGACTTCGAAGCTGACCCCGTGCAGGGCCTGGATCGCCCCGTACGACGCGGTCACCTCATGCAACTCAAGCAGCGCCATTGTCCTCCTCCACCCCCAGATAGGCGGCGATCACCTTGGGGTCGTTCTGCACCTCACGGGGCGTCCCCTCGGCGATCTTCTTGCCGAAGTCGAGCACCACCACCTTGTCGGATATGTTCATCACCAAGCTCATATGGTGCTCGACCACCAGCACCGTCAGCTGGAGGTCGTCGTGGATCTTGAGCAGCAGGTTGCTGAGGTGGTCGACCTCGTCGTGGTTGAGGCCACCGGCGGGCTCGTCGAGCAGCAACAGCGAGGGCTCGACCACGATCGCTCGGGCTAGTTCGACCGCCTTGAGGGTACCGAAGGGCAGTCCCAGCACCAGGCGGTCGGCGACGTCGGCCACGCCGGCCAGTTCGAGCGCCTCCATCGCCCGGGTCCGGGCCCGCCGCTCCTCGGCGAGCGTGCCTGGGAGGTGGAGAGCTCCCAGCACCGAGTTGGCGGTGAGCCGGGTGTGAAAACCGACCAGCACGTTCTGGAGGACAGTCATCCGAGGGAACAGGGCGAGGTTCTGGAAGGTGCGGGCTATGCCGCGCTGGACCACCTCGTGAACCGAGGCGTCGAGCAGGGTGCGGCCGTCGAACCGGACGTCGCCGCGATTCGGCTGATAGAGGCGAGTGATGACGTTGAAACAAGTGGTCTTGCCCGCCCCGTTGGGTCCGATCAGGCCGACCACGTGGCCGCGTGGCACTTCGAAGCCGACGTCATCCAGGGCGACGATTCCGCCGAACTGGATGCCGACGTGCTCCACTGAAAGTAGGGTGTCTGTCATTAGCGGGTAGTCTCACGACTGCGGGGCGGGCTTGTCAATTTCACCTGTCACGCCCACGACCGGCGCTGGGGGCCGGCTTGGGTCGGGTGGCCGATCCCGACCCGGTCGACAGCGGGCACCCAGGAGCCGGGTGCAAACATTTTGCGATTCCTGGCCCGGAATCCCTGCCCGCGGTAGGCGGTCAGTACCCACCGGCCGGTGGTGGCGGTGGGTACTGACTGGGCGGCGCCGCCGCCTGGGTGGTACTGGTGGGCGCCGCCGCCCCCGGGTCCAGAGGCAGGATCGGGGCACGATCGTCGAGGTTGGGGCGGTCGGGGTCGCGCCGGAAGGCGACCAGGATCACCACCGCTCCGATCGTGGCCAGCATGGCCAGAAGCAAGAACCCCACCAGCAGCGCGGCCAGCGGCGACGAGGCCAGCCGCGCGGCCAGCCCGCCTGAGGTGGGGGCCGGCGTCGTGGCACCGCCGGACGGGCGGGCGGAGGCGGTGGGCGCGGCGCTCGGGGTGGGTGGCGGGGTCGCCACCGAGGGCGTGGGAGTGGGGGACGCAGGCGGTAGCACGGTGAAGGTGGCACACGACCGGGCCGGGGTCTGGACGCACACCAAATGGGCGCCGGGGGCGGCCGAGGGAACCACGAAGGCGGCCACGAACGTGCCGTCGACGGCGGTGGCGTTGATCACGGCGTTGCCCGGCTCGTCCCAGAAGACCAGCACCTGGGCGCCGGCCGGAAAGCCCGAGCCGTTGACCACGACTGTGGCGCCGGGAAGGCCCGAGCTCAGGTTCAGTTGCAGCCCGGGCGGGCTCGGGATCGGAGTCGGTGAAGGGCTGGGGCTGGAGCTGGGAGAAGGCCGCGGGGTGGGCGATGGGGCCGGGCTGGCSGCCGGCGAGGGTGAGGCGGCAGCGGTCAGCATCCAGGCCGCCAGGGCGAGCAGGAAGGCGCCCATCCTGCCGGTCAGACGGGGGGCCAAGGCACCGACCACGCCGAGGTGGGATGCGGAAACCTCCAGCCCGGTTCCAGCACCCAGTCGATGCGCTCGACCAGTGCGGTCACCTCCTCGGGTTCGAGCAAATCGCCGAAGACCTCCCCAGGTCTGGAGCGAAGCAGCCCGGCCACCCGCCGTAGATCGGGCGCCAGCCGCTGGGGTAAGGATTCGCCGGCAAAGTCCCAGATCACCGTGCGTAGCTTGGGCGCGGTGTTGAAGGTGAGTCCGTGATCGATCAACCAGAATGAGCCGTTCGCCTCGAACAGGCAGTGACCCGATTTCCGATCTGCGTTGTTGGTGATGACGTCGAAGACGCTGACCGGGCCCCAGCACTCGACCGGATGATCGTCCAGGTCGAGATAGTGGAGTTCGTTGACGGCGGTCACGAAGGCCTGGAGCGAGCCCGGACCCAGAGGAGCTCGCTCCCGGACCACGGTGGGTGGCACCCGGGGCCAGCCGAGCAGCCTCGAGAGCCGATAGGCGGCCACCTCGCGCAGGTAGAGGGTGTTGGCGGGAAAGTCCCACAGCGGGCTCTCACCCCGGGCCGGTTTGTAGACGGCGAGGCCCTCGGCGAACCCGGCGGAGTGCAGTTTGACTAGGAACGTGTGGTTGGAGGAGCGCCGGAAGAGCCCGACCATCTCCACCTCCTCGGCCTCGAGCAGCCATCGCTCCACCTCGGGTGCGGGAGAGGCGAGGTCGGGAGGGGGCCGGTCGGCCCGGCGACGGTCAGCCCTGGCCAAGCCGCGCCCCCTCAGAAGATCGGACGCGATCCGTTGGCCGCCGGGCAGGGATGGCCGGCCGGATCGATCGGCAGGCCGCAGATGTTGCAGTTGGGCCTCCCCTGGCTGACGATGTGCTCTGCCTGCGCCGCCAGCGCCAGCATCTGGGCCGGGCTGGCCCAAATCCGAAGCGCGCTCTCGCCTTCGCCCTCGCCCTGGCCGCGCGCGACCATCACGAACTCGCGCCGGCCCTGGTGGTAGGCGACGCCCAGGTCGATGGCCAGCCAGTCGACCTGCGCCGGCTCGGAGAAGTGGCCGGGAGGATAGAGCGGAGTCGGTTCGAGCGCGGCCGCGTCCGCCAGCTCCCGGACCCGGCCGATCAGGTTCTGCACGTGGGCCTTCTCGCACTTCACGTTGAGCGTGCGGCCACCCCCCGTCACCTGCAGGAAGAAGGTGCGATTACCCGGCTCGCCGACGGTGCCGACCGCCAACTGCTCGACCGGCCCGAATTCGAAGAACGACTCAGCCATTCCGGTCTCATTGTCTACCACCCGGCTGGAACGGAGGGACCGCGGGGCTGGCCGGCGCGGCGTTTGATCCCCTTCGGGAAGGGGGTAACAAGTGTTGACGGCGCTAGCGCCGGCCGGCCGCCGCGACTCGGAGTCCCGGGCCACGGCCGCCGAGCATATTGACAGGAGGCATTTTTATCAATGGGCAAAGTGGTAGGCATCGACCTCGGCACCACCAACTCGGTAATCGCGGTGATGGAAGGCGGAGAGCCGGTGGTCGTTCCCAATGCCGAGGGTTCCCGCACGACGCCCTCGGTGGTTGCGTTCACCAAGTCCGGCGAGCGGCTGGTCGGCCAGTTGGCCCGCCGCCAGGCCGCGATCAATCCCGAGAACACGATCTTCTCGATCAAGCGTTTTATGGGCCGGCGCCTGTCGGAGGTTCCGCAGGAGGCGTCGCTGGTTCCCTACAAAGTCAAGGCGGGGCCGGAGGATCGGGTGGTGGTGGAGATCCCCAACACCGGCGAGGTGCTGACCCCCGAGCAGGTCTCCGCCATGATCCTGCAGAAGCTGAAGACCGACGCGGAGGCTTACCTGGGCGAGAAGGTGACCGAGGCGGTGATCACCGTCCCGGCGTACTTCAACGATGCCCAGCGTCAGGCGACCAAGAATGCCGGCCAGATCGCCGGACTCAACGTTCTCCGCATCATCAACGAGCCCACCGCGGCGTCGCTGGCGTACGGGCTCGACAAGAAGAGCAACGAGACCATCTTGGTTTTCGACCTCGGCGGCGGCACCTTCGACGTGTCGGTGCTCGACGTGGGTGACGGTGTGTTCGAGGTCAAGGCCACCAATGGTGACACCCACCTGGGCGGTGACGACTACGACCGCCGGGTGGTCGACTGGATGGCCGAAGAGTTCCGCAAGGAGCACGGCATCGATCTGAAGAAGGACCGCCAGGCTCTGCAGCGCCTCACCGAGGCGGCCGAGCGGGCCAAGATCGAGTTGTCCAGCCGGCTGGAGACATCGATCAGCCTGCCGTTCATTACCGCCGACCAGAATGGGCCCAAGCATCTCGAGATGACCCTGACCCGGGCCAAGTTCGAGGCGCTGACCGCGGATCTCACCAACCGCTGCAAGGGGCCGTTCCTGAACGCGCTCAAAGATGCCGGGATCACTCCCGACCAGCTCGACGAGGTGGTGCTGGTCGGTGGCTCCACCCGGATGCCGGTGATCCAGCAGCTGGTGCGTGACCTGACCGGGAAGGAGCCCCACAAGGGCGTCAACCCGGACGAGGTGGTGGCGATCGGCGCCGCGATTCAGGCCGGTGTCCTCAAGGGCGAGGTCAAAGACGTGGTCCTGCTCGATGTCACTCCGCTCTCGCTCGGCATCGAGACCCAGGGTCGGGTGAACACCAAGCTGATCGAACGGAACACGACCATCCCGACCAGCCGCACCCAGATCTTCACCACCGCCGCCGACAACCAGACGTCGGTCGAGGTCCACGTGCTGCAGGGTGAGCGCGAGATGGCGGACGACAACCGGACGTTGGGCCGCTTCCACCTGGACGGGATCGCACCGGCTCCGCGCGGGGTACCCCAGATCGAGGTCACGTTCGACATCGACGCCAACGGCATCCTGACCGTGAAGGCGCGGGACAAGGCCACCGGACGCGAGCAGTCGGTCACCCTCACCGCGTCCTCGACCCTCACCAAGGAGGAGGTCGAGAAGATGGTGCGCGAAGCCGAGGCCCACAGCGCCGAGGATCGCCGCCGCCGCGAGGAGGTGGAGACCCGCAATCAGGCGGATCAGATGATCTACCAGGCGGAGAAGACGATCAAGGAGAACGCCGAGCGGATCCCCGCCGAGCTGCGCGCGGAGGTGGAGGGCAAGCTGGAGGTGCTCAAGACGGCGGCCAAAGGCTCTGACGTGGCTGCCATCAAGACCGCCATGGACGACTTCAACCAGAGCTTGCAGAAGCTGGGTCAGCACATCTACGCCCAGGCCGGGGCAACGGCCGGCCAGCCCGCCGCGGATGCGGATGGCCATGCCGGCGGAGCTGCCCAGGGTCCCGGCGCCAAAACCGATCACGTGGTCGACGCGGACTACCGCGAGGTCTGATCCCGGAGGCCGCGGAGGCAGGGGACCGGCACCCTCGAGGGTGCCGGTCCTCTCGCGTCTGCGCATCTTTTTGTAAACGCGAGCGCAGGGGGCGGCCCGGTGCGGACATTCCGGCGAGGGGCGATTGAATCGGCTCCGGCCTGATGGTAGTGTGCTGATCTGAAGCGCGGAGACAGGGGCTCCGTCTGCACCCGCTGGCGGGCGGAAGGCGCCAGCGGCCATCCTGGAGGGGGGCGCTATGGGAATCACGGCTCAGCCGGCCAATCCGATCACAGGTCCTGTCCGGCGTCCGGCCGGCCGGTTGCTCATCGCCGTGGTGGCCAGTCTGGCGCTGGTGCTGGGTATCGTGGGAGCGCGAATGTACATCGCCAATCCCAACCTTCGCAGCTGGCTGCCGGGCTATCAGCACCCGGCGGGCAACCTCCCCCGGAATCCGGCCATCGAAGAGCAGTGGGGAATCCGGTTCACGTCGGTCAACCTGCTCGCCGACGGCGGCATCGTGGAGATCCGCTATGTCGTCACCGACTCCTCCACCGGCGGCAGGATCCACCGGACCGGTCCCCAGGACCTCCCCATCATCGTGGTCGAAGGTTCCGGCCAGGAGATCCGTAGCTACTCGCTGATGTTCCACATGCACCATGGCTCGAACCATGACGAAGGTCGCGCTTACAGCATCGTTTACGGCAACGCCAACAACGCCGTCAAACCCACCTCCTTCGTCACCCTCCGGATGGCTGACGGGCTGGAACTGAAGCACTGCCCGGTCAGCAACTGACGGCGTTCGGCCGCCTCCGCGTCTTGATCTCGAAATCTCGAGCTTGAAATTGAACGCCGGCAGGCTTTTTCGGATTGGGCGGCGATTCGTCGCCGGTCTGGGGATCGCGCTGCCGCTGGCGCTGCTGTCGATCACTGCGGCCGGGGCGCATGTGGGTTTGGTCTCCAGCCAGCCCGCCGACGGAGGGGTCAGCGCCGAGCCGCCGGCCAGCGCCACTTTGGACTTCTCCAAGGAGGTGTCGCCGGTGCTCCTGAGCGTTACCCTCACCGACTCCGCCGGCCATCAGGTCCCGCTGCCCGCTTCGGCGATCGGGTTCGACCCGGCCCATCCGGGCCGGGCTACGGTCACCCTGCCGCGGCTCGAAAAGGACTCTTACCGGCTCACCTACGACATCCGTGACAGCGTCGACCTGCACCAGACCCGGGGCTCGATCGTGTTCGGAGTCGGGGTCACTCCAACCACCACCGGGAGCAGTGAGACCACCCCCACCCGGCCCGCCGAGGTGGCCTTTCGCGCCCTCGCCACGGCCGGGGTGAGTCTGCTGGCGGGGGGGCTGCTGTGGGCGTTCTGGCTGCTCCCGGCCCGGATCTCCGGAGCCCCGCTGGCCGGTGCCCAGCGCCTGAGCCTGGCCGCCGCCGGAGCCGGTGCCATCCTCAAACTGCTGGCCGACGGGGCGGGCTTCCTCGACGGCATTTTGGTTGAGAAAGCGGGTTCCGATCCGGTCTCGCTGCTCACCGGCAGCGCCTTTGGCTACCGGTTCCTGGCAAGTGTATCGGTGTCGACCGGGATCGGGCTGCTGGTGTTGTTCGCCCTGCCCCGGGGCCGGGCTCGCCAACCTCGGGCCGGCCTGCTGACCGAGCTCCGAGGCGGCTATGCCGGATGGCTGTCGACGCCGGTGAGGCTGGTCGTTCTGCTGATCCTGGAGGCGGCCGTGATGGGGTTCAGCGCCCACAGCGGAGCTGACACCCGCCCGGATGCGCTCAGTGTCAGCTTGCGCGCGGTGCATCTGCTCGCGACCACCATGTGGGCGGGAGGGGTGATCGTCATGGGCCTGCTCGCTCTCGGCCGGCGCCTGAATCGGATCCAGCCGCCCGAACTGCCGGTACTCTTCCGATCCCTCTCGCCGGTTGCCGCCGCCAGTTTCCTGGTCGCCGTGGTGACCGGGTTGCTGATTGCCGGTACCGATGTCGCCACCGTCACCGCCCTGCTCGCCACCTCGTACGGCGCCGTGCTGATGGTCAAGGCCGCGGTGGTGCTGGTGGCCGGAGCCATCGCCGGCGTGCAACTCCTGCGGCTGCGGGCCACAGCTCGTGGCGGGGTGCGGCTGGGGCCCGGCCTGGCTGTCGAGGCCGGCCTGGCGTCGGTGGCCCTGATCGCCGCCGGAGGCCTGGCCGCCACCGTACCCGCTCTCGGCCCCCAATTCGATCCGGCGCCGGCACGCCTTCCCACCCTGCGTAGCGAGCAGGTCGATGATCTCCAAATCGGGCTGTCGGTCAAGCCCAACCGTCCTGGCACCAACCTGATCGAGGTGAAGACGGTGAGCACGCGGCGGCCGGCGCCGGCTCCGATCACGGCGGTGACGGTTACCTATGGCCACTCTGCGAGTACGCCACCGGTCCGGCAGTTGCAGGCCGTCACCTCGCCGGCCCAGCCGCTTGGGACATATGATGTCGGCTCCGTCGAGCTCACCCCCGGTGACGCCTTCTTCCGGGTGGCGGTCGAGCGCCGAGGCCTTCCCACCGAGTTCCTGGATCTCAACTGGCAAGTGGGCGGTCCGGTGGTGGCGCGGCATCCGACGGTGATCTCCAACCAACCGCTAGCGCCCCTGGTCGACCTGGCGGCGGTGATGCTGGCCCTGGCGGCGGCGGGCTTTGTGTATCTCCGGATGCGGGGTCGTGGCCGCATAGACCGGACCGGAGCCGCCTCCGAGCGCCAGACCCAACTCACTTCGCCCGGCGGCTGAAACACCTCCACCGCCGCGGCGCCGGGTGAACTCCCGATCCCGCCCGGCCCCAAGCGGCTGGTAGGCTGGCTGATGAGAGCCTGCGGGCGTTCGTGCGAATCCTTCCTATGCAGCAAGCACCAGCGATGACGGTCGCCTCCGTCCAGCCCGGAACGAGGGCGACCTCCTTCCTCAAGGATTACTGGCTGCCCTCGCTGATGGTCCTGTCGATCGTGGCCTGTTTGGGCAGCGATGCGCTACTGCGGACGCTGCCCTGGCAGCTGGCGATCGGGGTCGCCACCGGCCTCGGTCTGATCTTCGTCACCTCCCGGCTTCCGGCCGGCGACCGCTGGCAGGTGTGGGTGTGCGTGGTGGTCGCCACCGGATACGAGATCGTGGGTTCGATCATCTGGGGGGCCTACCGCTATCGACTCCACAACGTGCCGCTGTTCGTGCCCTTCGGACACGGTGAGGTATTCGCATTCGGGCTGGTCTTCAGTCGCACGCCGCTGGTGCGCCGGCATGGACCGCGAGTGGTGCGGGCGGTGTTCTGGGCGGCGCTGCTCTGGAGCCTGGGCGGGATCACCGTACTACCGCTGGTGACCGGCCGGTTCGACCTGGTCGGGGCGGCCATGTTCCCGCTCCTGGCCTATCTGCTCACCCGCTCCCGCCGGCCGGCCTTCTTCGCCGGCATCTTCGTCTTCACGACAGTGATCGAGCTGGTCGGGGTAAACCTTCAGACCTGGACCTGGGCGCCGATTCTGCCTGATTGGGGGATCCCGATGGGCAATCCTCCGGCTTCGATCGCGGGAGGCTACGGGGTGATCGACGCCACGGTGGCGGTGGTGATCTTGGCGGCGGCCAGGATCGCGCCTGGTCTGGGCCGCCGTCTGCGGTCGGCCGAGGTTTCGGAGTTCAGGGCGCGGAGCCAGGCAGGGGGCGGGGGCGGATCCGACTGATCGCAGCCATGGACCTATAGTTGGGGGAGACAATGTAAAGTTGGGGGGATCAGCGCGCAAGGAATAATGCAGCGACGTTTCCGCAAATTGCCGCTCAAGCCAGACCAACCAACTCAGGGACCATGCGCCTAACTGCTTTCCGCGTCCAGAACTACAAGAATGTCGACGACACCGGATGGGTGTCAACCGGTCCACTCACCGTGCTGGTGGGCAAGAACGAGGCCGGCAAGTCGGCGATCTGCGAGGCGATCTCGATGATCCGCCCGTCGGACGATCGGCGCTTCGACCCGCTTCGGCACTTTCCCCGGCATCGCTATCACAGTGAGTTCGAGTCCGGGCACTGGCCGACCTCGAGCGGCCGCTTCAAGCTCGACCCCCAGGAACTCGAGGAACTGCTGCGAGTCTGCTCCGAGCTGGCCGGTGTGGAGGAGGTCGAGGTCACCAGCTGGTACGACGGCAAGGTGACCGTGGAGTACCTGCCGGTGGGAGGCGCCAGTGAAGTCAGTCCCCAGGAATTGATCGAAGTTCTCGACCGCTGCCAGGAGCAGATCGCCGAGATGCACGCTCCGGAGGGTAGAGCCGATCAGCTGGCGCTGATCAAGGATCTCACCGGACCGGCTCTGGCCACGGTGCGGCAGTCGGCCCACGAGGCGCGCACGCCGATCCTGAGGCAGGTCCAGGATGCGATCTCGGTGATCAGCTCGCAGATCACCGAGCGATGGCAGGCGGAACTCTTCGAACCGCTGCTCGCCCAGCTGCGCCGGCTCGAAGCCCGGATCCAGCATGCGGAGCTGCTGCCTCGCGCCGACAGCTGGGTGCTGGAGCACTTGCCGTCCTTCTATTACTTCCAGCACTACGATGTGATCGACAGCGCCATCCACATCCCGACCTTCCTGAAGCAGGTCCAGTCAGGTCACATGGGACCCGGGGTGAGGACTATCAGTTGCCTGTTCCGCCTGGCCGGGATCGACGTCCAGCAACTGGCCGAACTCGGCCGCCACCAGCCGGGACAGGAGCTTGACCCGCGGGTGCAGAGGCAGATCGACGAACGCACCGTGCGTGCCGACCACGCCTCGCAGCTGATCACCGACGAGTTCAACAAATGGTGGAGTCAATCGGAGCTGGAGTTCCAGTTCCATTTCGACGGCGACTATCTCCGGGTCTGGGTCCGGGAGAAGGCGAATGGTCCGCGGATCGAGCTCGACCAGCGCTCTTCCGGGCTGCAGTACTTCTTCAGCTTCTTCGTCGTCTTCATGGCGGAGTCGAAAGGCCAGCACGCCAACGGTATCCTGATGCTCGACGAGCCCGGCAACAACCTGCACGCGGCCGCTCAGGAAAACATCGTGGCTTTGCTCGACCGGCTCTCCACCGTCAACCAGGTGCTCTACTCCACGCATTCGCCGTTCATGATCGACGGCAACCACCTGGAGCGGGTGAGGATCGCTTACCGTGACGAGACCGGCAAGACCCGGGTCTCCGACCGAACCTGGCCCAAAGACCCGGACGCCCTGTTCCCGCTCCAGGCCGCGCTTGGCTACCGGGTCGCCCGCAGCCTGTTCGAGGCCAAGCGGCAGGTGATCGTGGAGAGCCTCACCGACAAGTGGCTGCTCGACGCGGTCAACATGGTGCTGGCGCACAAAGAGTTGCCGCAGCTCGACCCCGATGTGGTGGTGCTTCCGGCGGGAGGCATCGCCAACCTGCTCCAGCTCGCCAATCTGCTAACCGCCGGAGGCGTCAAAGTGGCCGCGATCCTGGACGGCACCGGCGTCGCTGACTCCGAGAAGAGCCGGATCGTGGGCGACTTCACCAGCAGCGTGCTGGTCTCCGAGTACACCGCTTCGGGGGAGGGCAGCATGGAGGACCTCTTGCCCGAGGATGTCTACCTGAGGGCGGTGGCCGAGGCGTACCAGGTGTACCTGGAGTTCACCGAGGAGGAGCGCCGGATCCCGCAGGTCGCGGCCCGCAGCGCCGCCGCCTTCGAGCGCATGCACCTGGGCCGGTTCGAGAACTGGCGGGTGGGCGGTGTGCTGCGCGACATGATCCTGGACGACCCCGACGTGTTGCCCGAGTCGACCGTGCAGCGCGCTGCCGCCCTGGTCACCCGGCTGAACTCCGTATTGGCCTGACCGTCTCCGCAGGCTCCGGCCGGCCCTCAACTGACATAGGCCAGCACCGCCTTCAAGCCTGAGGCGGCCTGATACGGGTTGACCGCGCCCAGCCGCCACTGGCCTGGATTGTCGGTGAGGATGTCGAGCTGCTGGCGGCGTCCGGGAAGGATCATGATGGTGTCCTTCCGGAGACCGCCCGGCGCCAGGCGCATGGTATGGCCGTGCAGATGGAGGACGTGGTACATCGTCGTCCGGTTGGTCAGCTCGAGCCGCACCCGGCGGCCCGCGGGCACCTGTAGAGTGGTCGGGTGGGAGCCTCCTGCCAGGATTCTGTGCCGGTAGCCGGTCAT
>JRHI01000339.1_pt1 | contig 53439 bp, 46 predicted proteins | sample 215371 | NCBI WGS metagenome assembly JRHI01 (sample SAMN02929681, study PRJNA255918) | sediment metagenome | biome: cave system; feature: Ice Cave; material: Sediment; isolation source: sediment from deep within a dark volcanic ice cave with no known source of... ...
GTTCCACTAAATACAAAGCACTGCACTAGGGCCTGTTAACGCTATATGCCTACACGCGTGACCTTCAGAAAGCCCGCAGGCAAGGCGCGGCGAGGAAGCGAGGCTTGCCGCCTCGCAACGAGCTGCAACGCGGCCTGCGGGCTTTCTGAAGGATCACCCTCCGGGGCGGGGGGGCGCCGGGCGCAGGGCAGCGTTGCCGGCTCCTTATTTGGCGCTGCCAAACGGCGTCGCCAGCGTCTCGCCCTGCACCCGGCGCTCCCCCGCCGCGTGCAGGTATATAGCGTTAACAGGCCCTAGCCGGAGCACATCGGATGAAGTTCAAAATCTACCGCTACGATCCTGAAAAGGATGCCGCTCCGCGCATGCAGGATTACGAGGTCAAGCTCGACGTGCACGATCGAATGCTCCTCGACGCGATCATCAGGGTCAAAGAGCAGGATGACACGTTCTCGTTTCGTCGCTCATGCCGCGAGGGCGTGTGCGGCTCCGACGCGATGAACATCAACGGCAAGAACGGCCTCGCGTGCATCACCAACCTGAAGGAGCTGAAGGAACCGGTCGTGCTGCGCCCGTTGCCGGGCTTGCCGGTGATCCGCGATCTGATCGTGGACATGAGTCAGTTCTTCAAGCAGTACCATTCGATAAAACCCTACCTGGTCAACGACACCCCGCCGCCGGAAAAGGAGCGCTTGCAGTCGCCCGCCGACCGCGAGGAGCTGGACGGTCTGTACGAGTGCATTCTGTGCGCTTGCTGCTCGACTGCCTGCCCGTCCTTCTGGTGGAATCCCGACAAGTTCGTGGGCCCTGCCGGATTGCTGCAGGCGTACCGCTTCATCGCCGACTCGCGTGATCACGCGTCCAGCGAGCGGCTCGACAACCTCGAGGATCCGTACCGGCTGTTTCGCTGCCACACGATTATGAATTGCGTCGATGTCTGCCCGAAGGGGCTCAACCCGACGCGGGCGATTGGCAAGATCCGGGAGATGATGGTCAAGCGCGCAGTGTGACTCGCTACAGGCCACCAAGCGCTTGGCGCGGCATGGATCGAGCAGCACTGAATCGGCTTCGCTGGCGCTGTCGTCGCGGCATGCTCGAGAACGATCTGATCCTGACGCGCTTTCTCGACAGCCACGGCGACCGGCTCACCGACGCCGAGCTTGCGGCGCTGGAATCGATCCTGCAGTTGAACGACAATGATTTGTGGGAAGTGCTGTCGGGCCGCCAAGAGCCAGCCGATGCAGCGGTGATGCCGCTGCTCGAGCGTTTGAGAGCCGTGTGAGGATCCGGGGGGTGCGACTTGTTTGTTTCGCGTCCCGACAACGAGTGCCGCTGGGAGATTGAAGCCATGACCGACAAGAACGCCACCTTGAGTTTCAGTGACGGTTCGCCCGCCATCAGTTTTCCGATTCTGCCGGGAACGATCGGCCCAGATGTGGTCGATATCCGGCCGCTGTACAGCAAGACGGGCCGGTTTACCTACGACCCTGGCTTCATGTCGACGGCTGCCTGCGTGTCGTCGATTACCTATATCGATGGCGACAAGGGCGAGCTTTTGTATCGCGGCTATCCGATCGAGCAGCTGGCGGTGAATTGCGACTTTCTGGAGGTCTGCTACCTGCTGCTCAACGGCGAGCTGCCGAACGCAACTCAGAAATCCGAGTTCGTAAGCATGGTCACCAACCACACCATGGTGCACGAGCAGATGAACCAGTTTTTTCGCGGCTTCCGCCGCGATTCGCACCCGATGGCGATGCTGGTTGGCGTAGTGGGGTCGCTCTCGGCGTTCTACCACGACTCGCTCGACATCACCGACGCGCATCATCGCGAGGTGTCGGCGATTCGCCTGATCGCCAAGCTGCCGACGCTGGTAGCCATGTGCTACAAGTACACCATGGGGCAGCCGTTCGTTTACCCGCGCAACGAGCTTGGCTACACGGCCAATTTCATGCGCATGATGTTCTCGGTGCCCTGCGAGGATTACAAGATCAACGATGTGCTGGTGCGCGCGCTCGACCGCATCTTCATCCTTCACGCCGACCACGAGCAGAACGCCTCGACTTCCACGGTTCGACTTTCAGGATCGTCGGGCGCGAACCCATTTGCCTGCATCGCTGCCGGCATCGCCTGCCTATGGGGGCCGGCGCACGGGGGCGCCAACGAGGCAGCACTGAATATGCTTGAGGAGATCGGCGACGTTTCGAAGATCGGCGACTTCATCAAGCGCGCCAAGGACAAGAATTCAGGCGTGAAACTGATGGGCTTCGGGCATCGGGTCTACAAAAACTACGATCCGCGCGCCAAGCTCATGCGCGAGACCTGCCACGAAGTGCTGGAAGAGCTCGGCCTGCACGACGACCGCCTGTTCAAGCTCGCGATGGCGCTGGAAAAGATCGCCCTCGAAGACGATTACTTCGTCAAGCGAAAACTTTATCCGAACGTCGATTTCTATTCGGGCATCGTGCAGCGCGCGATCGGGATTCCGGTGAGCCTGTTCACGGCGATCTTCGCGCTGGCGCGGACGGTCGGCTGGATCGCGCAATGGAACGAGATGATCTCGGACCCCGACCAGAAGATCGGGCGACCGCGCCAGCTGTATACCGGCGCCGTCCGGCGCGACGTGCAGCCTCTCGCCAAGCGCTAGAGGTGCCGTTACGGCTTGGATACTCGGCGATCGACCCAAGATAGCAGGTGAGACGATGAGCACGATGCAGGAGTTCGAGAGCAGCAGCACGCTTTTCGGCGGCAATGCGCCGTTTATCGAGGAGCAGTACGAGGCCTACCTTGCCGACCCAGGCGCGGTCGGCGCCGATTGGCGCGCCTATTTCGACACGATCCGGGACGGCGCCGCCGACGTCGCGCATGCCCCGGTCGTCGACTCGTTCATTCAGCTGGCGAAACATCGCAAGCTGGCCGGGGGCATGGTCGATGCCGCGGCAATGCACAAGCAGGTGCTGGTGCTGCGGCTGATCAGCAAATTCCGCACGCTGGGCTTGTTCCAGGCCGATATCGATCCGCTCAAGCGCGCCGAGCGGCCGTATATTGCCGACCTCGATATCAAGAGCTACGGCTTCACCGAGGCCGACCTCGACACCGAATACGACATCGGCTCATTCAAAGGGGCTCCCGGAGGCGCGAGCCGCATGCGCTTGCGCGATTTGATCAGCGCGCTGCAGGAAACTTACTGCCGCAGCTTCGGCGCCGAGTACATGTACATGGCCGATACGCCGCAGAAGCGTTTCATCCAGGAGCGTCTCGAGCCGGTGAGGTCCTGTCCGAACTATCCTTCCGAGTTTCGCAAGCACATCCTGGAGCGGCTGACCGCCGCCGAGACGCTGGAGCGCTATCTGCATACCAAGTACGTCGGGCAGAAGCGATTTTCCGGCGAGGGCGGCGACTCGATGATCCCGATGCTCGATCATCTGATCCAGAAAGCGGGCGCCGCCGGCGTGCAGGAGACCGTCATCGGGATGGCGCATCGCGGGCGGCTCAACGTGCTGGTCAATATTCTGGGCAAAATGCCCAAGGACCTGTTCGCCGAGTTCGAAGGCAAGCACGCCAGCGATCTTTCCGCCGGGGACGTCAAGTATCACCAGGGATTTTCGTCCGACGTCGTGACGCCGGGCGGCCCGATGCACTTGACGCTGGCTTTTAACCCCTCTCACCTGGAAATCGTCGACCCGGTGGTCGAGGGCTCGGTGCGCGCCCGCCAGCACCGGCGCAGCGACGCAACGCGTGACCAGGTGCTGCCGGTGTTGATCCACGGTGACGCCGCTATCGCCGGGCAGGGCGTGGTGCAGGAGACGCTCAACCTGTCGCAGACCCGAGGCTATAAGACCGGCGGCACCATCCACATCGTGGTCAACAATCAGATCGGATTCACGACCTCGGATCCGCGCGACACGCGCGGCACGCTCTATTGCACCGATGTCGCGAAAATGGTCGAGGCGCCGATCTTTCACGTCAACGGCGACGACCCCGAGGCGTGCCTCCTGGCGATCGAAATGGCAATGGAATATCGCCACATGTTTCACAAGGACGTCTTCGTCGACCTCGTCTGCTTTCGAAGGCAGGGGCACAACGAGGCCGACGAGCCGATGATCACCCAGCCGCTGATGTACAAGCGCATCCGCGAGCATCCCGGCACGCGGGCGCTCTATGCGGAGCGGCTCCAGGCGGCAAAGGTGATCACGCCCGAAGAGTCGGAAGCGATGATCAACACCTATCGTGCGGCCATGGACAAGGGCTACCACACCAATACCACCGTTCTCTCGAATTACAAGGCGCCGTTCGCGGTCGATTGGTCCAAATTCGTCGGCAAGCACTGGACCGACAACGCGGCCACGGCGGTGCCAATGAAGGCACTGCAGGCGCTGGCCAGAAAGGTCACCGACGTTCCCTCCGACTTCAAGCTTCATCCGCGGGTCGAAAAAGTCATCGCCGATCGGCGCGCGATGGGCGAGGGTGAGCTGCCGATCGATTGGGGCATGGGTGAAACGCTGGCCTACGCGGCGCTGCTCAACGAAGGTTATGGCGTGCGCTTTTCCGGTCAGGATTCGGGTCGCGGCACCTTCTCGCATCGGCACGCGGTGCTGCACGACCAGAATCGCGAGAAATGGGATTCCGGAACGTGGATTCCGCTGCAGCACGTCAAGGAAGGGCAGCCGGACTTCGAAATGATCGACTCGGTGCTTTCCGAGGAGGCGGTGCTTGGCTTCGAGTACGGCTACTCGACCTCGGAGCCGAACCAGCTGGTGGTGTGGGAGGCGCAGTTCGGCGATTTCGCCAACGGCGCGCAAGTGGTGATCGACCAGTTCATCGCCGCCGGCGAAGTCAAATGGGGACGCGTCTGCGGCTTGACCCTGCTCTTGCCGCACGGCTATGAGGGGCAGGGGCCTGAGCACTCCTCGGCGCGCCCGGAGCGCTATCTGCAATTGTGCGCCGAGCACAACATGCAGGTCTGCGTGCCGACGACGCCGGCACAGATCTTCCATCTCCTGCGGCGGCAGATGGTGCGCGACTTCCGGAAGCCATTGATCGTGATGAGCCCGAAGAGCCTGCTGCGGCACAAGGAAGCGGTGTCGACACTCGACCAATTGGCGCTGGGACACTTCCAGACCGTCATTGGAGATGTTGCTGCGCTGGCGCCGAAGAATGTACGCCGGGTCATCGTCTGCAGCGGCAAGGTGTATTACGACCTCCTCGCGTATCAGCGCGAGAACAAGATCGCCGATATCGCGGTCATCCGTCTCGAGCAGCAGTACCCTTTTCCGCACGCCGACTTTAAGGCGGAAGTGGCCAAGTATCCGAACCTCAAGGAAGTGGTGTGGTGCCAGGAGGAGCCGCAGAATCAAAGCGCCTGGTACCGTCTGCGCGCCTACCTCAGAGCCGATATCGCTGACACCCAAGTGCTCTACTATGCCGGGCGTCCGATTTCGGCGTCACCCGCGGTCGGCTACTTGGCCAAGCACCTCGAACAGCAAAAGCAATTGGTTGAGGACGCATTCGCCGCCGAGCTGGCGTCGGGTGAAATGGTGACTGCTCACTAAAGTGCGCGCTAAAGGGCGCACTGACCGAGGATTGCGAGTCGCGACGGTCTGTTGCGAGAACCGTGGCACAGAGGATGGTGGATGAGAATTGAGGTCAAAGTCCCGGTCCTGCCCGAGTCCATCGCCGAGGCAACGCTCGTCAGCTGGCACAAACAAGCGGGACAGTCGGTCAAGCGCGATGAAAATCTGATCGACGTCGAAACCGACAAGGTGGTGCTGGAGCTTCCCGCGCCCGATGCCGGCGTGCTGATCGAGATTCGCAAGCCCGACGGCTCGACAGTCACCGCGCAGGAAGTCATTGCGGTGATCGACACCGAGGGCAAAGCCGCGGAAGCGGCGCCCGCGACCCCTGCGGCAGCGACGGCAAAAGCACCTGCCGGGACAACGACTCCACTGTCCGCCTCACCGTCGTCCGCTCTCCCCTTCTCGCCGGCGCCGGCGAAGCCTACCGCGACCGCTTCCGCCACCGCGCTGCCCGCCGCGCGCAAGATGATGGCCGAGCAGCATATCGGTGCCGGCGACGTTTCCGGGACGGGCCGCGGCGGACGGATCACCAAGGGCGATGTGATCGCTGCCGCCGAAGCCAAGGCCGACGCCAAGGCCGACGCCAAGGCCGACGCCAAGGCCGACGCCGCCAGGCCGGCACCTGTTCCCGCTTCGTCTCCTGCCGTTCAACCGAGCGCCAAGGCGCCACCCGTTCAACCGGCGCAAGGGACGCGTCCGGAGCAGCGCGTTCCGATGTCGCGTCTTCGGCAGCGAGTCGCCGAGCGGCTGGTGCAATCGCAGTCGACGGCTGCCATTCTCACCACCTTCAACGAGGTGAACATGGGTCCGTTGATCGAGCTGCGCAACCGCTACAAGGAGCGCTTCGAAAAAGAGCACGGCGTCAAGCTCGGGTTCATGGGATTTTTCGTCAAAGCGGCGGTCCACGCGCTGAAGAAATTTCCGGCGGTCAACGCGTCGATCGACGGCACCGACATCATCTATCACGGCTATTTCGACATCGGCATCGCCGTCGGGAGCCCGCGCGGTTTGGTCGTTCCCATCCTCCGCGATGCGGACCTGATGTCGATCGCCGAAATCGAAAAGGCGGTCGCCGACTTCGGCAAGCGCGCGCAGGAAGGCAAGCTCACCGTCGGCGAGCTGACCGGAGGAACCTACACGATTTCGAATGGCGGCGTGTTCGGCTCCATGCTCTCGACGCCGATCATTAATCCGCCGCAGTCGGCCATTCTTGGCGTGCACGCGACCAAGGACCGCGCGGTGGTGGAGAACGGACAGGTCGTCATTCGGCCGATGAACTACCTCGCGCAGTCGTACGACCATCGCATTATCGACGGGCGCGAAGCCGTGCTGTCGCTGGTGGCGATCAAGGAAGCCCTCGAGGATCCGGCGCGCATGCTTCTGGATCTCTGAGCGGACATTCATGCGCAGGAAGACTCGTTAGCATGTCCGAAGCGTTCGACGTCGTCGTCATCGGCGCCGGCCCCGGTGGCTATACCGCCGCGATCCGTGCCGCGCAGCTCGGCTTCAAGACCGCGTGCGTCGACGACTGGAAGACCGGCGAGGGCAAACCGGCGCCCGGAGGCACCTGCACCAATGTCGGATGCATTCCCTCCAAGGCGCTGCTGCAGTCTTCGGAACATTACGAGCACGCCGGACACGCCTTCGCTGACCACGGCATCGAGATCAAGGGACTCGCGCTCAATCTGAAGCAGATGCAGGCGCGGAAGGAAAAGGTCGTCCGCCAGAACAACGACGGTATTCTTTATCTGTTCAAGAAGAACAAGATTGCCTTTTACAGCGGGGTCGCCCACTTTGCCGGAGGCTCAAATGGGTCCACCGGCAGCGAGGGATGGACGATCGAAGTTGCCGGGAGCGACACTCAACAGGTGAGCGCCAAGCACGTCATCGTCGCCACCGGATCGTCGCCGCGTGCGTTACCGGGCGTCGCCTTCGACAATCGACTCGTGCTCGACAACGACGGCGCGCTTTGCCTGGCCGAGGTTCCCAAATCGCTGGGGGTGATCGGCGCCGGTGTCATTGGCCTCGAGATGGGCAGCGTCTGGCGCCGGCTCGGGTCGAAGGTCACCGTGCTCGAAGCCCTACCGGCGTTTCTCGGCGCCGCCGACGAGCAGGTGGCCAAGGAAGCGTGGAAGCTTTTCGCCAGGCAGGGTCTTGCGATCGAGCTGGGAGTCAAGATCGGCGCGGTCAGCGTGAAAGAAAACGTCACCATCGAGTACACCGACGGCGAGGGGAAGCCCAAGTCGGCGGCATTCGACAAGCTGATCATCTCGATCGGACGGGTGCCGCGTACCGCGGGACTCGAGGCCGAGGCGGTGGACCTGGCACTCGACGAGCGCGGCTTCATCGCCGTCGACGAGCTGTGCCGCACGAACCTCGCCAACGTCTGGGCGATCGGTGACGTCGTTCGCGGCCCGATGCTCGCGCACAAGGCCGAGGAGGAAGGGGTCGCGGTCGCGGAGCGTATCGCCGGTCAGCACGGCCATGTCGATTTCAACACCGTACCGTGGGTGATCTACACTTCGCCCGAGATCGCCTGGGTCGGTCAAACCGAAAAGCAGCTCAAGGATGCCGGCACGCCCTATCGTGCGGGAACGTTTCCGTTCATGGCCAACGGCCGCGCCCGCGCGCTCGGCGACACCAGCGGCTTCGTCAAAATCCTGGCCGACGCCAAAACCGATCGCGTGCTTGGCATGCATGTGATCGGCCCGCTCGCCTCCGAGCTGATTTCGGAGGGCGTCGTAGCGATGGAGTTCGGAGCATCGAGCGAGGATATCGCCCGAATCTGTCACGCTCATCCTTCGCTGTCGGAAGCGACCAAGGAAGCGGCGCTGGCAGTCGACAAGCGTTCGCTCAACTACTGATCCCGCCCCAAGCGTTGTTCATGACCGCCGCCCCGACCTCATGAACGACTCCGCTGATCCCAACGTCGTTGCGTCGGCATCGGGCGCGCTCTCGGCGTATTTGGCGCCGGTTCTCAAGCAGCGCAACATCGTGCTCGATCTCTCGCAGCAGGCCGCGCTCGAGCGCCTCACGCGCCTGTACGACGAGTTCGCGGCTTTTGTCCGGGCGCGCCGATCGCTGTTAAGGCGCTGGTTCGATCCGGCGATCCCGCCGCGCGGCGTATACCTGTGGGGAGGAGTCGGCAGAGGCAAGAGCTTCCTGATGGATGCGTTCTATGCGGCGGTCCCCGTGCGGCGCAAGACGCGCGTTCACTTCCACGCGTTCATGAAAAGCGTCCACGACGAGCTTCGCAAGCTCACGCATGCCGTCGATCCGCTGGACAGCGTCGCGGGCAGAATCGCGCGCCGTCATCGCCTGGTCTGCTTCGACGAGTTTCATGTGTCGGATGTCGCCGACGCGATGATTCTGGGGCGGCTCCTCGCCGCGCTGTTCGAGCGCGGTGTGGTGTTCGTGATGACGTCGAACTACCATCCCGACGACCTTTACCCGAACGGGCTGCAGCGTCAGCGTCTGTTGCCGACGATCGCGCTGCTTAAGCAATGGCTCGACGTGATCGAGATCGACGGTGGAACCGATTATCGGCTGCGCGAACTCGAGCACATGTCGTGCTACTACGTGACACCGGCGGGCGCGGCGGATGTGGAGCTCGGCATGGTGTTCGATCGCATGCGGCCCGGACCCGATGAGGATCCGCGTTTCACCGTCGAAGCGCGCAGCCTGAAGGCGAAAAGACGTGCCGGCGGCGTGGTCTGGTTCACCTTTGCGACGCTTTGCGAGGGCCCGAGATCGCAGGTCGACTATCTGGAGATCGCCCGCCGCTTTGCGGTCGTCATCGTTTCCGACGTGCCGCGCATGTCGGCGGACATGGGCAATGCGGCAAGACGATTTACCTGGCTCGTCGACGTGCTCTACGATCATCGGGTAAAGTTACTGGTTTCGGCGACGGTCCCCGTGACGGAGTTGTACCTGGAGGGACCCAACAGCCTGGACTTTGCGCGTACGGTCAGCCGATTGATGGAGATGCGCACCCGGGAATACATGGCATTGCCGCACCAGGCCGGGGTAGATGCGCCGGTAGCCGAGGCCCTGTCCTGACCGCGAAGCAGAAGGAAATGAAGGGAAACTGAGCCAATCTGAGGGAAATCGAGGAGGAGTGTCCAGTGCAGAAGTTCAAGGCATACCGTACGTTTCAGGACGACAGCAACGTGTCGAGCCGCTTCGTCGAGATGACGGTCGACGAGCTCGACCCCGGCGACGTAGTCGTCAAGACCAAGTATTCAACGATCAATTACAAGGATGCTCTTTCCTACAAGGGCGCCGGCAAGATCATGCGCAAGTATCCGACGGTCGCCGGCATCGACATGGCGGGAACCGTCGAAACGTCCTCCGACCCGCGATTCAAGCATGGCGACAAGGTGATCGTGCATGCCTACGATCTGGGCGTCGCGCATGACGGCGGATATGCGGAGTACGTGCGGGTTCCAGGCGACTGGGTGGTAAGGCGCTCGCCCAACATGACCGCGTTCGAGGCGATGACGCTGGGGACGGCGGGATTCACCGCGGCGCAGGCCATCGAGCTCATGCAGCACAACGGTTTGACGCCGCGCAGCGGCCCGGTGATCGTCAACGGTGCCACCGGTGGCGTGGGCAGCGTCGCCATCGACATCCTGGCCAAGCTCGGCTACCACGTCGTGGCGCTGACCGGCAAGGAAAAGGAAAGCGATTATCTGCGGTCGATCGGCGCGGCCGAAATCGTATTGCGCCAGAGTCTCGACCTGACCAAGATTCGGCCGCTCGAAAAAGCGACCTGGGCCGGCGCCATCGACAACCTTGGCGGCGATGTGCTCGCCTGGATGCTGGCCAACATGAAGCAGGGCGGAACCGTTGCCAGCGTCGGCCTCGCCGCCGACGCGCGGCTCAACACGACCGTGATGCCATTCATTCTTCGCGGCGTCCTGCTCCTGGGTACAAACAGCTCGGAGTGTCCGATGCCGCTGCGGCAGAAATTGTGGGACCGGCTGGCCAACGAGTGGCGGCCGACGCGAGTGCAGTCCAAGGTCGTGACCATCGATTTTGCAGACCTTCCGACGCACTTCGACGCGTTTCTCAAAGGTATGGTGCGCGGGAGAACCGTGGTCCGCGTCGGCGCCGACATCGCGGGTCTGTGACGCGATTCTAGCCGTGGCCACGGCTCGGTCCTCCTACGCGGAAACGCATCGGCGCTCGCTCGTCGACCGCGACGCGTTCTGGCGCGAGCGCGCCGCGTTGATCGAGTGGCAAGTCCCGTTTTCGCAGGTACTGGATTACAGCTTGCCCCCGTTCGCCCGCTGGTTCGTGGGCGGCCGCACCAATCTCTGTCACAACGCGCTCGACCGGCATCTCTCAGCGCGCGCGAGCCAGCCGGCGCTGGTGTTTATTTCGACCGAGACCGGCGCGCGCAAAACCTATACGTACGGCGAGCTTCATGCCGAGGTCAACACCTTCGCCGCGATCCTGAAAGCGCAAGGCGTCGGCAAGGGTGATCGGGTACTGATCTACATGCCGATGATCGCCGAGGCGGTGTTCGCGATGCTGGCGACGGTGCGCATCGGCGCCGTCCATTCGGTCGTGTTCGGCGGCTTTGCCGCATCGAGCCTGGCGACGCGCATCGACGACGCGAAACCGAAAATCATGATCACCGCCGATGCCGGCATGCGCGGCGGAAAAACGGTGCCCTATCGCCACCTGGTCGACGAAGCCTTGCGGCTCGCGCGGCATCCGCCCGCGGCCGTGGTGGTCGTCGATCGCAAGCTCGAGCCCGCCACGGCCAACGGCGCTCGATATCTGGATTATGCGACTTTGGCGAAGCAGCATGCGGGGGCGAGCGTCGCCTGCGAGTGGATGGAATCCTCGGACCCGTCGTACATTCTCTACACGTCGGGAACCACCGGCAATCCCAAGGGCATTCAGCGCGACACCGGCGGTTATGCGGTCGCGTTGACGGCGTCGATGCGCGACATTTTCTGCGTCGGCCCCGGCGAGACGATGTTCACCACCAGTGATATCGGCTGGGTGGTCGGACACTCGTATATCGTCTACGCGCCGCTGCTCAACGGCTCGACCACGGTCATGTACGAAGGCCTTCCAATCCGGCCGGATCCCGGAATCTGGTGGCAGATCGTCGCCGAGTATGGGGTGAGAACCATGTTCACATCACCGACAGCGATACGCGTCCTTAAAAAGCAGGACACGGCATTCATGAAAAAACACGACCTGTCGTCGCTGCGCTATCTTTTTCTCGCCGGCGAGCCGCTCGACGAGCCCACCGCGCGCTGGGCCGCGGACGCGCTGGGTGTGGCTATCGTCGACAACTACTGGCAAACCGAGAGCGGGTGGCCGATCCTGTCGGCGCAACCCGGTATCGAAGACACGCCGCGCAAATTCGGAAGCCCGTCCTTTCCCACCTGTGGCTACGACGTGAGGCTGCTGCACGAAGTGACCGGAGCGGAAGTCGGCAGCGGCGAAAAAGGCGTGCTGGCGATCTTGCCTCCGCTGCCGCCCGGATGCATGACCACCGTCTGGGGGGACGACCGACGATTTGTCAAAACGTATTTCTCGACCTTTCCCGAGCGCGTCGCCTATTCGACGTTCGACTGGGCAACTCGGGACGAGGATGGTTATTACTTCGTGCTTGGCCGCACCGACGACGTGATCAACGTCGCGGGTCACCGCCTGGGAACGCGCGAGATCGAGGAAGCCGTGCAGGCGCATCCCGGCATCGCCGAGGTCGCGGTGGTCGGCGTCGCCGATTCCGTGAAGGGTCAGGTGCCGGTCGCGTTCGCGGTGGTCAAGGATCCGGCGTCGGTCGCCACCGCCGAAAGCATCGCCCGCATGCGCAAAGAGGTCATGGATACGGTCGATCGTCAGCTCGGCGCGATCGCGCGTCCGGCCAAGGTGCACTTCGTCGCTATGCTGCCGAAGACGCGCTCCGGGAAACTTCTGCGCCGCTCGATCCAGGCCATCGCCGAGGGACGCGCTCCCGGGGACATCACGACCATCGAGGATCCCGCCGCACTCGAGCAGATCCGGCAAGCGTTGGCTTCGTAGGGCCGCGCGGTCTTGCTCGCGCCACACTGTGATCAAGATCCCGCCGTCCGCGGCACGCCATGCGCCGCTTGCGATCGTCAGCCGCGGCAACGCGACCGAAAGCGTGCATTACGGATCGGTGGCGGTGGTCGATGCCGAGGGTGGGCTCCTTTTTTCCGCCGGCGACCCCGAGTTCCTGACCACGACGCGCAGCGCGCTTAAGCCGCTGCAGGCGCTGCCCTTCGTTGCCGGCGCCGGCGTCGAGCGCTTCGGATTTTCGAATCCGCAAGTCGCCTTGCTTTGCGCCAGTCACTCCGGCGAGCCGCGCCACGTCGAGGCGGTGGCCGACATGTTGAGTCGCATCGGCTGCGTGCCTGAACAGTTGCTCTGCGGTGTCCATCCGCCGCTCTACTATGCGGCGCATGATGAGCTGCCGCCCGCCGGCGCTAAGTTCTCAACCCTGCATCACAACTGTTCTGGCAAGCACAGCGGGATGCTGGCCTATTGCCGGCAATGCGGCTTGCCGATTGACGCCTATGTAACGTTCGATCATCCGCTGCAACAGGCCATACGCACCGCGGTGGCGCATCTCACCGGCGTCGCCGAAGCCGATCTGGTCGGCGTGGTCGACGGATGTTCGGCGCCCAATTACGCGGTGCCGCTTTCCCGTTTGGCCTATGCCTACGCGCGCCTTGCGGGCGAGCGCGAGGATGCGCGCTACGGCATGGCGCCGGCCAAGCTCGCCCAGGCGATGCGCGCACACCCGGAGATGGTCTCGGGCGAAAAGCGCAACGATCTGACCTTGATGCGTGCCGGGCGCGGCGCGTGGGTGACCAAGGTCGGCGCCGAAGGCGTTCAAGCGCTCGGGCTTCGAAGCAAAGGCTGGGGTGTGGCCATCAAAGTCGTCGACGGCAACGCCCGCGGCTTGCACCCGGCGACCGTCGCGGTGCTCGACCAGCTGGGGTTTCTCGACGACGCGCAGCGAACGGAGCTCTCGGCCTGGCGGGAGCCGACCCTGTGCAACTATCGCGGCATCATTACCGGGAAGGTCTCTCCGGTCGTCGATCTTCAGGCGCGCGGCTGAATTCGGCCGCGAATCGGCCTCGCCGCGGACTGAACTTACCCAGGCTCAGGCGGTCTAGGAAGCAGGCTGCCTGCCACGTCGTCCTTAAGGCGCCGGACGGCTCGGCTATACTGCCGGCGGGTGTCGCGCCCACCATTTTTCGGTGAGGCGATAATAACGAATGACTCAGGGACCGCCCGCGGATGGCTGACCGCGAAGTAGATCAGCAGCTGGTGGAGCGTGCGCAGCGGGGTGACAAGCGTGCCTTCGAGCTGCTGGTATTGAAGTACCAGCGCAAGCTGGGACGGCTGCTGTCGCGGCTGGTGCGCGACCCAGCGGAGGTCGAGGACGTGACGCAGGAGGCGTTTATCAAAGCCTACCGCGCGCTGCCGAGCTTTCGCGGAGATAGTGCGTTTTATACGTGGCTGTACAGAATCGCGATCAACACCGCCAAGAACTACTTGGTCGCGATGGGAAGACGGGCGCCGACGTCGACCGGATTCGACCATGAGGAGGCGGAGAATTTTGAAGATGCCGAGCAGCTTCGCGATTCGGCGACGCCGGAAGACGAGCTGCACGGCAAGCAGATAGCCAACACCGTCAACAAGGCGATGGAGGCGTTGCCCGAGGATCTTCGCACGGCGATCACGCTGCGCGAAATCGAGGGCCTGAGCTACGATGAGATTGCCAACGTGATGAACTGTCCGATTGGCACAGTGCGCTCCCGGATCTTCCGGGCGCGCGAAGCGATCGCGGCCGAGCTGCGGCCGCTTTTGGGGACCGACAAGGACCGGAGATGGTGATGGGCAAATTGCAGGTTGCGCCGGGCGACGATGTCGCTGCCGGCGCGATGGTAAAGGCGGAGGAGATCTCGCTTTTGGTGGATGGTGAGCTGGAGGTTGAGCACATCGAGGGCGTCTGTACGCGCCTTCGGGACGGGGCCTCGATGACGACGTGGGTCTGCTACCACACGATCGGCGACGCGCTTCGCGGCTCGAGCGCAGTCATGCCGGGTTTTGCGGCACGCTTCGCGACTCGACTTGCGGAGGAGCCTACGGTATTGGCGCCGCCGCGACGAGGGCCCGCTCCGGCGGCGATGGCCTGGGCCGCGGCAGCGACGGTCGCCGCGGTCAGCATCGTGGGATGGGTGGCGATGACCACTCTGCCGATGGGCGACGGAACCCTGCCGGCGGCGCTTGCAACGGCGAGGCAGGCGGCGATAGTGCGCGCGGCCGACACTCGGCCGGTCGTCAACAACGAGTATTTGCTGGTGCATCAGGAATACTCGCCGACCATCGCCATCCAGGGCGCAAGGCCCTATCTTCGCGCAGTCGCGGCCACCGACCCGGATGCGCGCCCGTAGCACACCGGCGGCTTCACGCCGCCGGTCGGGCGGGTTGGCTGGGTTCGTCAGCGTCGGCTGTCGGACCGGGCTCGTCGTGGCGTCGCTGGTCGCTGTCCCCGCCGTTTATGGCCAGGATGCCGCCGCCTGGCTCCAGCGCGCGGCGGGCGCCGCGCGCAGTCTCAATTACGTCGGCACCATCGTCTACGAGCACGGCGGCAGGGTCGAGACCTCGCGTCTGGTCCATCTGCTCGAGTCCGGCAGCGAATTCGAAAAGCTGACTAACCTGGACGGTCCGGCGCGCGAGGTCATCCGCAACAATGACCTGGTGCGCTGTTACTACCCCGACGCCAAGATCATCCGCATCGAGCCCCGATCTTTCCGCAACGCGTTCCCGTCGCTGCTTCCGCAACAGCTCAATGCGCTCGCCGCGCATTATTTCTTCCGCAAGGGAGAGCTTGCCCGCATCGCCGGTCTGGAAACGCAGGCCTTCATTTTCGAGCCCAAGGATGGGCTGCGATATGGCCACAAGTTCTGGGCCGACATCGCCAGCGGCTTGCTGCTCAAGGCGCGCTTGCTCAACGAAAAGTTCGAGCCGATCGAGCAGTTCGCATTCATCGACATTCAGATCGGCGTCAAGCTCGACCGCGAACTGGTCAAACCGCCGTTCTCTTCACTGCCGACTGGCTGGCAGGTGCGGGAGTCGCCTCCCGGCGAGGTGCAACCCCAGGAGACGGGATGGGTGGTGAAGGATCTCCCCGCGGGCTTCGCCAAGGTCGTCGAAGGCTTCCGGACGCTGCGCGGCAAAAGCGCCCCGGTAGCGCACCTGGTATTTTCCGACGGACTGGTCGCCGTTTCGGTTTTCGTCGAGCCGGTGCCGCCGACGCCGCAGCCGGTCGGCCTGTCCCAACAGGGGGGGATCAACGTCTACAGCCGGCAGCTCGACGATCATCTCGTCACCGTCCTGGGCGAGGCGCCCGGCGCGACGGTTCGACAAATCGCATATTCGGTCGCGCATCGATGAGTTGCGCGAGCGACAACTTTGGCTTTTCGTTAGGAAAACGGAAATGAAATTGCGCATCTGGACAACGCTCGGCGCCCTGGTCGGCGTCCTCTGGTTTTCTCCCGCCGCGCCCGCGCAAGTGGGAAAAGGCTTGCCCGACTTCACCGACCTCTACGAGCAACAGGGCCCGACGGTGGTCAGCATCGACGTCACGCAAAAATCCCGCCGTTCGATCATGCCGGAGCTCTCCGAGGACGATCCGTTTTACGAGTTTTTCCGCCGCTTCGGGCAAATACCGAGAAACGCTCCCCGGCCGCGCGACTTCGAGCAGCAATCGACCGGATCCGGATTCATTCTGTCCGCGGACGGTTATATCTTGACCAACGCCCATGTGGTGGATGAGGCGAGCGAAGTCTCGGTCAAGCTGACCGACAAGCGCGAATTCAAGGCCAAGGTTGTCGGCACCGACAAGCGCACCGACGTGGCTTTGCTGAAGATCGACGCCACCGGCCTGCCCAAAGTGACCATTGGCGACCCCGACAAGCTCAAGGTCGGCGAATGGGTGGCCGCGATCGGCAAGCCTTTCGGACTCGAGAATACGATCACCGCAGGTATTGTCAGCGCCAAAGGCCGTGAGCTGCCGAACGAGAACCTGGTGTCCTATATCCAGACCGATGTTCCGATCAATCCCGGCAACTCCGGCGGCCCCTTGTTCAACCTCAGGGGCGAGGTGGTCGGCGTCAACTCGATGATCTACAGCAGGACCGGGGGCTCGATGGGCCTCGCATTCGCGATTCCGATCGACGTGGCGATCAACGTCACCCGACAGATCCAGGAAAAAGGCCGGGTGACGCGCAGCCGGATCGGCGTGCAGATCCAGGAAGTCAGCCGCGAGACCGCCGACGCGTTCGGCCTCGCGAAGGCCTCCGGCGCCCTCGTCAACTCCGTCGAGAAGGGCGGCCCTGCCGACAAGGCGGGTATCGAACAGGGCGATATCATCGTCAAGGCCGACGGACGTGCAGTGAACTCGTCCGCCGAGCTGCCGCGCATTATCACTGCTGTCAAGCCGGGCACCCGCATCGTGTTGCAGGTCTGGCGCAAGGGTGCAAGCAAGGACGTCAATGTCACCGTCGCCGAATTGAAGGAAGACGAAGGCGCCAAGCCCGTACGGCGGACATCCGGCGGCAAGGACAAGGAAAAGGCCAAGCCGAATCGCTTGGGCATGGTACTGATCGATCTGAGCGAAGAGCAGAAAAAAGAGCTCGACATCAAAAATGGCGTCGGCGTCGAGGAGATCAGCGCAACGGCGCGCGGCGACATTCAGTCCGGCGACGTCATCCTGGCCCTCATCAACCGCGGCGCGACCATCGAGGCAAAAAGCGCGGAACAACTCAACGCCCAGATCGCCAAGGTGGAGAAAGGCAGCTCGGTGACCCTGCTGCTCAGGCGTGGAGAGCGCCAGTTTTACTCGACGATCAAGCTGGGCAGCGGTGGCGAGTGAGGCTTAAGCTGTGGCCATCGAGTTGGGGACCATCGCAACCGACCCGCCGCGCCTGACGCTGCTCGTCCGGGCCTATTGCCACTTGTGCGATGACATGCGCGAAGCGCTGGCACCGCTTGCGGCGAGGTTTGGATGGGCGATCCAGGAAATCGACATCGATGCCGACGCTGTCCTCGAAAAGCGGTGGGGCGACAGCGTCCCGGTCTTGCTTGCCGGGGAACGTGAGCTCTGCCGTCATCGGATCGATGCCGCCACGGTGAAAGCATTTCTGGTCGATACCGGGGCAAATTCGCGCTGATGAGCGAAATCGGCTAAAATTCAAGCTGTTCCGGCGCAAAAGCCAGCAAAGAGCCAGCAAAAGGCAAATGAGGGCAAGGGGCACTTCGCGGTGCCCCTTTGTTTTGAATGGGCCGGAACAACAAGGCCCAATGAGCAGAATGCTGCACATCCGCAATTTCTCGATCATCGCGCACATCGACCATGGCAAGTCGACACTTGCCGACCGCTTCATTCAGCGCTGCGGGGGCCTCGCCGACCGCGAGATGGAAGCCCAGGTCCTGGACACCATGGACCTCGAACGCGAGCGGGGCATTACCATCAAGGCTCAAACGGCGGCGCTGACCTATGTCGCACGCGACGGCTCGAGCTATGAGCTCAACCTGATCGACACCCCCGGTCATGTCGATTTCGCGTACGAGGTTTCGCGCTCGCTCGCCGCCTGCGAGGGTGCGCTGCTGGTCGTCGACGCATCGCAGGGTGTGGAGGCGCAGACGGTCGCCAACTGCTACACCGCGACCGAGCAGGGCGTCACGGTCGTGCCGGTGCTGAACAAGATCGACTTGCCGTCGGCCGATCCCGACCGGGTCATCACCGAGATCGAGGACATCATCGGCATCCCCGCCCACGATGCGATTCTCGCCAGCGCCAAGACTGGCGAGGGCGTCGACGACATCCTGGAGGCAGTCATCGCGCGCATCCCTCCCCCCAAGGGCGACCCTGCAGCCCCGCTGCAGGCATTGATCATCGATTCGTGGTTCGACAACTACGTCGGTGTCGTCATCCTGGTCCGGGTGATGCAGGGGACACTCAAGCCGCGCGACAAGATTCTCTTGATGGCGACGGGTGCGCTTTACAATTGCGAGCAGGTCGGCGTTTTTACGCCCAAAGCGGTCGCGCGCGACGAGCTTTCGGCGGGAGGCGTCGGTTTCATCGTCGCGGGCATCAAGGAAATTCACGCGGCCAAGGTCGGCGACACGGTGACGCTCGCCGCGCGGCCCGCCGCGGCGGCGCTCCCTGGCTTCAAGAACGTGAAGCCACAGGTATTCGCCGGGCTCTATCCGGTCGAGTCCAATCAGTACGAAGCGCTGCGTAACGCCCTCGACAAGCTGAAGCTCAACGACGCGTCGCTGCACTACGAGCCGGAAGTGTCGCAGGCGCTGGGATTCGGTTTCCGCTGTGGCTTTCTCGGTCTGCTGCACATGGACATCGTGCAGGAGCGGCTCGAGCGCGAATACGACATGGACCTGATCACGACCGCGCCGACAGTCATCTATCAGGTGCTGCTGCGCGATGGAACGCTGCTGGAAATCGAGAACCCGTCGAAGCTTCCGGATCTGTCCCGGGTGGAGGAGATCCGGGAACCGATCATCACCACCACGATCCTGACGCCGCAGGAATACGTGGGGCCGGTGATAACGCTCTGCACCGAGCGTCGAGGAACACAGAAGAACATGCAGTATCTGGGCCGCCAGGTGATGCTGACCTACGAGCTGCCGCTAGCCGAGGTGGTGATGGATTTTTTCGACCGCCTCAAGTCCGTCTCGCGCGGCTACGCGTCGCTCGACTATGAGTTCAAGGAGTTTAGCGCCGCCGACGTGGTCAAGCTCGACATCCTCATCAACGGCGAGCGCGTCGACGCGCTGTCGGTGATGGTCCATCGCTCGGTAGCGCAGCATCGCGGCCGCCAAGTCGTGTCCAAGATGCGCTCGCTGATCCCGCGGCAGATGTTCGACGTGGCGATCCAGTCGGCCATCGGCGCGCAGATCATCGCCCGCGAATCGGTCAAGGCGATGCGCAAGAACGTGCTCGCCAAATGCTATGGCGGAGACATCACGCGCAAGAAAAAGCTGCTCGAAAAGCAGAAGGCCGGCAAGAAGCGCATGAAGGCCGTGGGAAGCGTCGAAATCCCGCAGGAAGCCTTCCTCGCCATTCTCCAGGTCGGTGACAAATGAGGCCGAACACCGGCTTCCCGGGGCGGGCGGGTGGATTTAGGGCATTCCGCCACTCGCGCTTATGGGAATATCGCCCCTTCGCTACGGCGAGTGCCGATCCCCGCCGTATCTTCAGCGAGCGACGACTGGCGAGACGCATCGATTCATGAACTTCGCCCTGATACTTTTCCTGCTCACGGTCGCGACCGGGATGATCGCGCTGGCCGACCGCGTGCTATTGGCGCGAAACCGCCCCACCGGCGAACCGGAGCCGTGGTGGATCGAGTATCCGAAGAGTTTTTTCCCGGTGCTGCTGATCGTCTTTCTGCTGCGCTCGTTTGTTGCCGAGCCGTTCAAGATCCCGAGCTCCTCGATGCGGCCGACACTCGAGGTCGGCGATTTCATCCTGGTGAACAAATTCGCCTACGGCATCCGGCTGCCGATCGTCGAAAAGAAGATCATTCCGCTCGGCGAGCCGGAACGCGGCGATGTCATCGTGTTTCGATATCCGGTCGTCCCGTCGCAGGATTTCATCAAACGCCTGGTCGGACTTCCCGGAGACGAGATCGTTTACCGAGACAAGAAGATTACCGTCAATGGTGCGCCCTGGCCGCAGACACCTGCCGGCGCCTATGGCTACCTCGAGGGCCTGAGCTACGCGACGACGGAGCGGTTTCTGGAGCGGACGGCCGAGCGCGAGCATGCGATCGCCCAGAATCCCATGATGCAACCCGTCTATCCACACAACGTGCGCCAGTTCCCCGGACGGGAGAACTGTGTTTACAATGACCGAGGATTTACCTGCAAGGTGCCCGCCGGCAACTATTTCATGATGGGCGACAACCGGGATAACAGCGACGACAGCCGCTACTGGGGCTTCGTTCCCGACGATCACATCCGCGGCAAGGCGTTTTTCATCTGGTTCAATTGGGACGACATTAGCAGCCTGGCGTTCAAGCGCATCGGCAGCAGCATTCGGTGATGGGAGAGAATATGCGCAATCGACACCGGCAAGGCGGCCTCACGATGACGGGGTTCCTCTTCACGGCCATTGTCGCAGTGGCAGTCGTGATGATCGGGTTTCGGATGCTCCCGCCGTACATCGAGTACTTCACGGTCAAGAAAATCATGGCTAAAACGCTCGACGACTCAAAGCAGGGGTTTTCGCTTTACCAGTTTCGCCGTGATTTCGATCTGAAGGCCAGCGCGGATTACATCGATTCCGTGAAAGGGAGCGACATCGAGGTTAACAAGGAGGGGAATAACCTTGTTGCTACTGCCTCATGGACAAGAACGCTACACCTCGTCGGCAACGTAAGCCTGCTGCTCGAATTCGAGGCCACGGCGACGAAGTAGGCGCGTTTTCTCAATGTCCAGCGACCGGCTCCCTGCGCTCGGTCACGACTTCCGGCAACCGGAGCTGCTCCGCCAGGCTTTGACCCACCGCAGTTTCGGCGCGGACCACAACGAGCGCCTCGAATTCATCGGCGACAGCGTGCTTAATTGCGCCATCGCCCTGACCCTGTATCGTCGCTTCCCGGAGATTCCGGAGGGAGATTTGTCCCGGGTGCGCGCCAACCTGGTCAACAAGGAGACGCTGCACCGGATGGCACTTTCGCTCGAGCTCGGCCGATCGGTTCGACTGGGCGAGGGCGAGCTGAAGAGCGGCGGCGCCGGCAGGCCATCGATCCTTGCCGATACGCTGGAAGCGCTGTTCGGTGCGATCTTGCTCGATGGAGGATTCGACGCCGCGCAAGAGGCGATTCTTCGCGTGTACAAGCAGGAGCTGGATTGCCTCGACCCGGGCGAGCTCAGCAAAGACCCGAAGACGCGATTGCAGGAATTGCTGCAGGGAAAGCGCATCCCGGTGCCCGAATACGCGATCGTGAACGTGAGAGGCGAGGCGCACCTGCAGACCTTCGAAGTCGTATGCCGCATCCCGGCCCTCGGTATCGAGGCAACCGGCGCCGGCGCCAGCCGTCGCTCCGCCGAACAAGCCGCTGCCGCCGACGCCTATGAGCAAGCGGCCCGCGGCTGATCGTCTTCCGGATCGCGTTTCACGCGATGCGGCGTCCGGACCCGCGTTTCGTTGCGGCCAGGTGGCCATCGTCGGACGTCCCAACGTCGGCAAGTCAACGCTGCTCAATGCGCTCGTCGGCGCGCGCATCAGCATCACCTCGAAAAAGCCGCAGACGACCCGTCACCGCGTGCTGGGCATCGTGACGACGGCGCAAGAACAATGCATCTTCGTCGACACGCCCGGATATCAGACGCTGCATGGATCGCTCCTGAACGATCGAATGAATCGCGCGGTTCGCGAAAGCCTGCGAGAAATCGATGTCATCGTCGTGGTGCTGGAAGCGGGACGGCTGACCGACGCCGATCGCGCGGTGCTGGCGCTGTTGCCCGCCGGGGTGCCGGCCATCGCCGCGGTCAACAAGGTCGACCGGCTGAAGGACAAGTCGTCGCTCCTGCCTTATTTCGCACAACTCTCGTCGACCCGCGACTTTGCCGCGATCGTCCCGATCAGCGCCGAGAAGCACTGGCAGCTCGACGACTTGCGCTCCGAGATCGCGGCCCGTTTGCCTCCGGGCGACGCTCGCTACCCGGAAGACGAGCTCACCGATCGCGACGAGCGTTTTCTGGCCTCGGAATATATTCGGGAAAAAATCTTTCGCGCCCTGGGTGAGGAAGTTCCGTATTCGACCAGCGTCGGCATCGACTCGTTCGAGCATGCGGGTGAGCTTCGCCGTATCCACGCCACCGTTTACGTCGACAAGGCGAGCCATCGTGCGATGCTGGTGGGCGAGGGCGGCTTGCGCATGAAAGCGATGGCCAGCGCCGCGCGACGCGACATGGAGCGCCTGTTCGGAGGCAGAGTCTTTCTCGAAGTCTGGGTTCGCGTCAAAAGCGGCTGGGCCGACGACAAGCGCATGCTTGACCAGCTGGGATATTGACGGTGAGGCCTGAGCGATGAGAACGGCGCGCGAACGACGCGACGATCAGCCGGCTTTCGTGCTGCATGCGCATCCGTACCGAGAAACGAGTCTTATCGTCGAGGCGCTCACCGCGGATTACGGCCGCGTTGCGCTGGTGGCGCGCGGCGCAAAACGTCCGCGTTCGGAGCTGCGCGGCGTCCTGCAGGCGTTCCAGCCGCTGACACTATCGTGGTCGGGCGCCGGTGAGATCAAGACGCTGACCCGGGCCGAATGGCGCGGCGGCTTGCCGCTGGTCACCGGCTCGGCGCTGCTCTGCGGTTTCTATCTCAATGAGCTGCTGCTCAAGATGCTGCCGCGTGAAGATGCGCATCCGCAGCTCTTTCGCGATTACCAGAGCACGCTCTCCAAACTCGCTGGCGGAGCGGAGCAGGCCCCGGCGCTGCGCCAGTTCGAGGTTCAGCTGCTCGCCCAGCTCGGTTACGCGCTGCCGCTGACCCATGATGTCGACAGCGGCCTGCCGGTGGAGCCCGGCGCACGGTACTATTACGCATTCGATCGCGGACCGCGCACCGTTGTGTCGGAACCGGGCCGGCGTTATCCGCTGGTTCGCGGCACCACCTTGTTGGCGCTGGCGCAGCAGGACTTCAGCGCGCCGGATGCCGCCGTCGAAGCCAAACGCTTGATGCGCGAGGTTCTCGACCATTATCTTGAGCGCCGGGCCATATTCAGCCGGCGCGTGGTGCGCGATCTTCAGGCGCTCGACGAGATCACCGACGAGGACAATTATTCATGATCGAGCTTGGCGTCAATATCGACCATGTCGCGACGCTCCGTCAGGCGCGGCGTACCTATGAGCCCGACCCGTTGTGGGCGGCCGTGGAGGCACACCTGGGCGGCGCCGACGGTATTACGGTCCATCTGCGCGAGGACAGGCGCCACATTCAGGACCATGACGTGCGCCGTTTGCGCGAGCTGGTGCACATCAAACTCAACCTCGAGATGGCGGCGACCGACGAGATGGTCGAGATCGCGTGCTCGCTCAAGCCGGAGATGGCGATGCTGGTGCCCGAGGGGCGGGAGGAGATCACGACCGAGGGCGGTTTGGACGTCGCCGGGCAGGAGGTGCGCCTCAAATCGGTGGTGGCGAAGCTCGCCGACGCCGGCATCGTGACCAGCGTATTCATCGATGCGCTTCCTGAGCAGGTCGACGCCGCGGCGCGGATCGGTGCCAAGGTTTGCGAGATACACACCGGCCCGTATGCGCATGCGTTTCACGCCAAGGGGCGCGATCGCGAGAGCTCCGCGGTCGTGGCCGAGTTGACCAAGATCCGAGATGCCGGCGCTGCCGTCCGCGCGCTCGGCATGCGCTTCAACGCCGGACACGCGCTCAACTACTTCAACGTGCAACCGGTCGCCGCGCTTCCCGGCGTGGGCGAGTTGCATATCGGCCACGCCATCGTCAGCCGCTCGCTGTTTGTCGGCTTGCGCGAGGCCGTGCGGCAAATGAAGGCGTTGCTTCGCGAAGCCGCGGTGCGCGTTGGCTAAAAGCCGGGTGCGCGTCCCCGGGGCCCGACTTCCACACCAGCGCCCTCGATGACTCACCTTGCGCGCGGCCCGGTGATGCTCGATATCGCCGGCATCGAGCTGACCACGGAGGATCGCGACCGCCTGACGCATCCGCTCGTGGGCGGCGTTATCCTGTTCGCGCGCAACTACGAATCGCCCCGGCAGCTCGATCTTCTCACGGATTCGATTGGCGCCTTGCGTGATCCGCCGCTGCTGATCGCGGTCGATCACGAGGGTGGCCGTGTCCAGCGATTCCGCGACGGATTTAGCGATCTCCCGCCGATGCGCGCACTCGGTCAGCGTTGGGATCGCGACGCTCCCGGCGCGATCGACGAAGCACAACGGTGCGGGCGGCTCATCGCATCGGAGCTCGCCGCACAGGGCGTCGACTTCAGCTTCACGCCGGTGCTCGATCTCGATTATGGACAAAGCTCGGTGATCGGAGATCGCGCCTTCCATCGCGATCCCGACGCGGTCGCGCAACTCGCCGGCGCACTTTGCCGCGGACTGCGCGCCGGCGGCATGGCCGCGGTCGGAAAGCACTTTCCCGGCCACGGTTTCGTTACCGCCGACTCGCATGCCGAAACGCCGGTCGACGATCGTTCGCTCGCGCTGCTGGAAAAGGACGACCTGGTGCCGTTTCGCGCGCTCATCGGCGATGGGATCGAAGGCATCATGCCGGCGCACGTCGTTTATCCGGCGATCGATCCGCGGCCCGCGGGATATTCGGAAGTCTGGCTGCGAACGATCCTGCGCGAGCGGATCGCCTTTGACGGAATGGTCTTCAGCGACGATCTGTCGATGGCCGGCGCCGGGACCGCGGGAGACGTCGTCGCGCGCGCCGATGCCGCGCTGGCGGCGGGCTGCGATATGGTCCTGCTATGTAACGACGCGCCGGCCGCCGACCTGCTACTGTCGCGGTGGCAGCCGGCGCCGAGTCGTGACCTGGGGCGTCGGGCTGCCCGTATGGAAAGGCGTCGCTAGCCGCTAGACGGCACTATGGATCCCGGGCGTCACGCACTTTCGCCATAGTCAACAAAATTAGTACGGATGCGGCCACTTGCCGCCCAGCTTCTGCGTCAGCTCTTCCGCCGTATGCGCGACGATCGGCCCCAGTTGCCGGATGCGTTCGTCCGAAAGGCGCGACGAGGGCCCGGCGAGCGAGATCGCGCCGAGGGGCTCGGCGTGCTCGTCATAGACCGTCGCCGCCACACAGCGCGTCGCACGCGCGTGCTCTTCGTCATCGAACGAATAGCCCCGCTGGCGAATGACGCGCAGCGCGGCCCACATGGTTTCCGGCACGACGATCGTATTCTCGGTGATGCGCGGCAATCCGATGACCTTGAGAATCGCATCGATCTGCTCGTCGGGCAGCGAGGCAAATATCGCTTTGCCGACGCCCGACGCGTGCAGCGGAACGCGGCTGCCGAGCTTGACCAGCGTTCGCATCATCTCGTGGCATTGCACCTGCGAGATGAACACCGCTTCGGTGCCGTCGAGGATCGCCAGATTCGCTGTCTCGCCGGACTGTTCCATCAATCGCCGCATGTAACCGTGGCTCTGGGCGACAAAGTCGCGATTGGCAAGAAAAGTGCTGCCGACGACGAACGCCTGCAAGCCGATGTACCACAGCCCGAGATCGCCGGCCTGATAGACAAAACGCATTTTCTCGAGGGTCGAGAGCAGACGATGGGTCGTCGACGCCGGCAGCGCCACGCGGTGGGCGAGGTCGGTCAGCGTGAGGCCCGCCTCGGCGTTGGAGAGCGCTTCGAGAATGAAGAGGCCGCGGGTCAGGCTTTGGACCTGACCGGTCGTGCCTACGGCCTTGGTCGCAGTTCGAACGCGATTGGGCGGCGTCGTGTAGCGGTGCGGCATTTTTTTTGCTCGAGGCAGCGGCGGCGATTGTTACCAGGCAATGAAAACATAAGCAGGCCCGCGCGTCCACGGCCGCGCGTGCGATCAGTCCGGAGCGATTCAATCCAGCTTGAAGCGAGCCGTCGCTGCGAAGCGTTCGCCGGCGACATCGATCTCGTAACTCGCCGCCAGCCAGGCTTCATCGCCGAGCGCGCGATCTGCGCGAACGTAACCCATGGCTACCGCGCGCCCGTACTTTCGGCTGTAGCCGGCCGAGGTCAGCTCACCGACGCTCATGCCATCCATGAGGATGGGCTCACCGCCCCAGGGAAATGCACCCGCATCGTCGAGAACAAACAGCAGCAGCTTCTTGCGCATGCCCTCGGCCTGTTGGCGCAGGAGCGCAGCGCGGCCGATGAACTCCACGTCCTTGTCCAGAGTGACTGCGTGGCCGAGTCCTGCCTCCCACGGTGTTTCGTCAGGGCCCAGTTCGGCGCCCCACGCTCGCCTGCCGGCTTCGATGCGTAGTGCGTCGATGGTGTAATACCCGGCGTCGCGCAAGGCCAGTTCGGAACCCGCGGCATGCAGGGCGTCGTAAAGCGCCACGCACTGGTCGGTGGGAACGCAGAGCTCGTACCCGGCACCGCCGATGTAGCTCATCCGCGCTGCCCGCGCACGCGCGTAGCCGACGTCGATTTCGCGCGTGGCGGAGAAGGGAAGGCTCTCGCGGGAAAGATCGTCCGCGGAGATGCGCTCGAGGAGCTCGCGCGACTTCGGGCCCATGACCGAGATGATCGAGTACGCGCTGGTGACGTCGACTAACGCGGCAAACTCATTCTCCGCGATGTGCTTGCCGATCCAGTCGGCGTCGCGCGTTGCCTGTGCGGATCCAGTCAGGATGAAGAACGTGTCCCAGGCAATGCGTGTAATCGTCAGATCGCTTTCGAAGCCGCCGCGGTCGTTGAGCATCGCCGTGTACACCATCCGGCCGGGCGCGACGTCCAGATCCCGGGCGCAAAGACGCTGCAACACCGCGAGGGCGTCACGCCCCTTCAGCACCAGCTTCGAAAACGAAGTCTGGTCGAATACCACGACGTCCTCTCGCGCCACGCGCTGCTCGTCGAGGACGAAGGGCAGCCAGCCGGGTGTACCGAGCGTCGGCGGCGGCTCGGCGGCACCGGCAGGCAGAAAATAATTAGCGCGTTCCCAGTTCAATTTGCTTCCGAAAACCGCGCCTTTGGCCCTGAGCCGGTCGTAGAGCGGCGAACGCCGCAACGGACGCACCGTAGCGAGCTCCTCGCGCGGCCAACGCATCGCGTAATGCAGGCCCAGGGTCTCCGCGGTGCGATCGTGCAGGTGCGCGCGGTTAGCGTGCAAGGGTACGAATCGCCGGATATCGACATCCCACAAATCGATCGGCGCTTCACCGCCGACGATCCATTCCGCGATCAGTCGCCCGGCACCGCCGGCGTTCGCGATGCCCGCGGAATTGAATCCGGCGCAGACGAAGTAGCGCCGCAATTCCGGCGCCTCGCCGAGGATGAAATTGCCGTCGAGGGTGAAGCTCTCGGGACCGTTGAGCAGCAGCTTGATCTCGGCGGTTTCGAGGCACGGCGTGCGGTGGATCGCGTTAGTCATCAAGGGCTCGAACTGATCCCAATCCTCCGGCAGCAGCTGAAACTCGAAGCGCTCGGGGATTCGGGCCACCTTCCACGGTTTGGCGACCGGCTCGAAACCGCCCATCACCAGGCCGCCGACTTCTTCCTTGTAGTAGATGTAGCCGTCCGGATCGCGCACTACCGGCAGATCAGGACGGACGCCGGGAATCGGCCGGGTCACGACGTAGAAATGCTCGGCCGGGAACTGCGGCACGTTGACACCCGCGAGCTTGCCGAATTCGCGAGCCCATACTCCGCCGCAGTTCACCAGGCTTTCGCAGCGCAACGCGTATTCTTCGCCGCCGTGGCGATAACGCACCCCGGCAACGGTTCCCTTCTCGACGATGACGCTCGTGACCTGCGCGTCCTCGACAATGCGTGCGCCTCCGAGGCGCGCGCCCCTGGCGAGTGATTGCGTCAGATCGGTCGGATTGGCCTTGCCGTCGCCGGGAATCCATACCGCGCCGGCAAGATCGTCGGTGCGCAGCAGCGGATAGATATCGCCCGCTTCGGCCGGAGTGATGAACTCGAAATCGATGCCGAAGCTCCTGGCGCGTGCCATCTGCCGCTTGAGCAGCTTGAGACGCTCTGGCGTCTTCGCCACGTTCAAGCTGCCGCATTGCTTCCATCCGGTCGCGAGGCCGGTTTCGGCTTCGAGCGTGGAATACAACTCGATGCCGTAGCGGCTCATGCGCGTCGCGTTGCGGGTCGCTCGCAACTGTCCGACCAGGCCGGCCGCATGCCAGGTCGTGCCGCAGGTGAGCTTGCCTTGCTCGAGCAGCACGACGTCGGTGCATCCCAGTTTGGTGAGGTGGTACGCGGTGCTCGCACCGGCGATGCCGCCGCCCACGACCACGACCTGTGCATTCAGGGGACAGACCACGTTTTCGGTCATCGGGGATCCGCGTCGGAAGGTGGTCGAAAATGTGATCTGCGCGCCGGGTTCCTAGCCCAGTTTCAGCGCGGCGATGCCGGCGACGACGCTTGCCGCGCCGGCCAGCCTGCGCCAGCCGAAGCCTTCCTTGAGCCAGATCGAGCCAAGCAAGGCGGCAAACAGCACCGATGTCTCGCGCAACGCGGCAACGGCGGCAATCGGCGCACGCGTCATGGCCCAAAGCACGATCGCATAGGCCGCCAGGCTGCAGCCGCCGCCTACCAGCCCGATCCGCACGCTGCCGCGCAAGTAGGAGAGCGCGGGCCGGCCGCGTCGCACGATCACCCACACGATAAAGGGAATGCCCTCGAGAAAGATCAGCCAGGTGACATAGCTTATCGCGTTGCCGGACGCGCGCGCCCCGGCACCGTCGACCAGCGTGTACATGGCGATGATGCATGCGTTGGCGAATGCCCAGTAGGTGGCAGCACGCGGATGAGCGCGTCGCTGGACAAAAGCTATGCTGACGATACCGAGCGAGATCAGCGCAATGCCGACCGCCATCTGTGCGCTGGGCAGCTCCCGCAACACAATGGCGCCCAGGATCGTGACCAGCAGCGGCGCCGTTCCGCGCATCAGCGGGTAGGCAAAGGACAGGTCGCCGGTCCGGTACGCCTGCGACAAGGTAACGTAGTAACCGAAATGGATCACCGATGACGCGCCGATGTAGGGCCATGCTTCGAGCGCCGGGAACGGAACCAGGCCCACGAACACAAGCCCCCACAGCGATGAGCCCGCGACCACCGCGGTCGTATCCAGCAGCGCATCACCACCGGCCGACGACTTGAGCAGTGCGTTCCAGCTTGCATGAAGAAAGCCGGCGCCGAGTACCGCCAGCGTGACGCCGAGGGAAATCTCCATTAGGGCTGGCCCTAAGCCGTTCGCGGCTTGCGTTTTTGCCAGGAATCCTTGGACCCCTGGCCCTCGGGCGTAGCGGACTCCTCGGTCGGCGGCGCGGATGGCGCCGGCGCTTCCCGCAACCGGGTCTTGGCCAGCACTCCGGCCTGCTCGAGGATCGGATAGGCGATGGAACAGATATGCGAATTGATGCGCTTCAAGTCACTGATCAGATCGAGGTGCAGCGATGAAGTCTCGATGCTCTGCAAGGTGTTGATGGAGAGGCGCTCGATGTGCGAATCGGCGTACGCGCGCTCGAGATCGCGAAAAAGCACCTTCTCGGCCAGGAGCTGCTGGGCGCTGGCGAGGTCTGCGTGAAGAAACACGCTCATCCCCAATCGCAGGTTGGCGATCAGGCGCCCGTGCAGGTCACAAATCTCCTGCATGCCTGCCGCGGAAAAACTACGGCCTTTCTCGATCTTTTTTTCCTCGAGATCGGTCACGACGCGCTCGACAATGTCTCCCACCTGTTCCATGTTGATGGTGAACGAAACGATGTCGGCCCAGCGGCGGCCTTCTTTTTCGTCGAGCGCTTCGCGACTGACCTGGGTGAGATAGAGCTTGATGGCCGTGTAAAGGTCGTCGACGATGTCGTCCATCTTGCGTATTTTTTCGGCCAGTTCGCGGTCATTGGTCTTCAGCACCGCGAGCATGCCGTTCAACATCTGCTCGATGAAGTCGGCCAGCCGCATGGCTTCGCGGGCGGCGTTGCCGATCGCAAGTTTAGGTGTGTCGAGCGCCGACGGGTCGAGATAGCGCGCCTTGGCGGGATCGTCCACGTCGTGCCTGTCGGGCAGCAGACGCTCGGCCACTCTCGCGATTTTCTCGGTAAAGAACAAAAACCCGACCGCGATGGCGACGTTGAACAACAGGTGGAAATAGACGGTGATCTGAGCGTCGTCGAGCGGTGTCGACGCAAACAGCTCCTCGATATAGGGCAACAGCGGAACAATGATGATACAGCCGAGCAGCCGGAACAAAAGGTTGCCGAGCGTCACGCGCCGCGCTTCGGGCGACGAAGTCAAAGTGGTGAGCATCGCCAGCAGGCCGCTTCCAAGGTTGGCACCCAGCACCAGACCCAGCGCGACGTGCAGCGAGATGACCTTCGACGCCGCCAGCGTGGCGGTGAGCAGCACCACGGCAAGGCTGGAATAGGAAAGCATGGTGAATACCGCGGCCACCAGCATGTCGAGCATCACGTCGCCGGTCAGCGAGCCGAAGATAACCTTGACCCCTGCGCCCTTGGTCAGCGGCTGCGCGGCAAGCACGATCAGTTGCAGCGCCAGGATGATCAAGCCCAGCCCGATCAGAATTTGGCCGAAACGGCCGATCTGGCTCGACTCGCGACGCATGAAAAGCGTCACGCCCAAAAAGATGAGCAGGGGCGAGAGCCACGAAAGATCGAACGAGAACACCAGCGTCATCAGCGCCGTGCCGACGTCGGCGCCGAGCATCACTGCGAGGGCAGGAGCGGTGGCAATCAGCCCCTGGCCGACAAACGACGCCACCATCACCGCGGTGGCGGTGCTGCTCTGGATCAATGCCGTGATGCCGAGCCCGGCGGCAAACGCGGCGTAACGATTGGAAACGCTCTCGCGCAGAAACCGGCGCAGGTCGCCGCCCCAGATGCGCAGGATGCCGGTGCGCACGATATGCGTGCCCCACACCAGCAAGCCCACGCCGGCAAGCAGGTTGAGCAGGATCTTCAATCCCGGCTTCCCCGAGCGGCAGCGGCCATGATCGCCGAGAAATGCGTCAGCGGAGGAGTGGGCTGCCCGGCGAGCTTCGCCGCGTCGTCCCAGAGCCGGAGCAGGACCGCGCGCTCCGCGCCCGGCCTGGCTATGAACACAGCGGCGTCCGCCGCAGAAAAAGTGCCGCCCTGCAAGGCGAGACTGCGCTTGGAGTCGGCGGAAAGCGCGTCGTGGTACGCCGGTCTGGTCGCACACAGATAGCGTTTGGCGTCGACGTGCAGGCGGATCGGATCGAGCACCCGGTCATCGAACAGTCCGCGCAGGAAAGGCAGCGCGAAATACTGGTGCGCGTCGTCGATCCCGCGCGCCGTCGGCGTGTCGCCCTGGTCGTTGAGCAAGTGGCCAAGGTCGTGCAACAAAGCCGCGGTGATCAGCTCGGCGTCGGCGCCGGTAGCCTCCGCCAACGCGGCGCTCTGCAGCGCGTGTTCGAGCTGGGTCACCGGCTCGCCGCTGTACATCCTGCCGCCGTGGCGCTCGTACAGTGCGCAGATATCGGGGATGGTCAGCGCCATTGAAGGATCATCGAAGCCAACAGAGTCGAATGCTCGCTTACCATGGCAGCGAATAGGTCTTGAGGTTGGTAAAGCTCTTCATCGCTTCCTGGACCCCTTCCTTGTAACCGAGGCCCGAGTCCTTGATGCCGCCGAAAGGCGTGAGCTCCAGGCGGTATCCGGGAACCTCGCGCACGTTGACGCTGCCGACCTGGAGCTCAGTGACAAAGCGGGTGATCCAGTCGAGACGGTTGGTGCACACGGCGGATGACAAGCCGTAGTCGGTCGAATTGGCGATGCGTATCGCGTCGTCGATGGTCTTGAAGCGAATCACCGGCGATACCGGGCCGAAGGTCTCGTATTTTACGACCGCCATGTCGGGCTGCACGCGATCGAGCACCGTCGGCGAGTACAGCGCACCCTTGCGAACATTGCCGTGGAGGAGCTTCGCGCCGCGTCCGACCGCATCGGCGACCTTGTCTTCGAACGATTTCGCCGCCGCGTCGTCGATGACCGTGCCCATGTCGACGACCGGGTCCATGGGGTCGCCGTATTGGATGGCCTTCGTTTTCTCCAGCAGCAGTTCGACAAAGCGGTCGGCGACCGGTTCCTGAACGATCATCCGCTTGATCGCCGTGCAGCGCTGGCCTGAGTTCTTGTACGATCCCGCGACGGCCAGCGTCGCCGCCTCCATCAGATCGGCGTCTTCCATCACGATCAGCGGATCGTTTCCACCCAGCTCGAGTATCTGGCGCTTGTATACGGCCTTGCCGGCGATGTACTTGCCAACCGCGACGCTGCCCGTGAAAGTCACCAGGTCGACATCGGGATGAGTCAGCATTTCGTCGGCGATCTCTTTCGGGTCGCCGGTGATCACGGAGAACATTGCCGGAGGAAGCCCCGCCTCGTACAGGATATCGGCCAGAAGCAGCGCGGTCAGCGGCGTCTTCTCAGCCGGCTTCAGCACCATCCGGTTGTTGGTCACGATCGACGGCGCGACCTTGTGCGCGACCTGGTTCAGCGGGTGATTGAACGGCGTGATGGCGGAAATCGCGCCCTGCAGCGGCTCGCGCAGCGTGTACACCTTGCGCTGCTTGCCGTGCGGCGTGAGATCGCAGGAGAAGACCTGGCCGTCGTCGACCAGCGCCGCGTTGCCGGCGAACACGAATACATCGCAGGCGCGACCGACCTCGTACATCGAGTCCTTCTTGCAGATGCCGCACTCGGCGGTAATCAGGTCCGAGATCTCCTCGCTGCGGCTCCGGATCAGCTCCGCGGCGCGATAGCAGATCCGGTAACGATCGTAGCGGGTCAGCTTCGACTTGAAGCTCTTGGCAAGGGAAAAAGCGCGCCGGACGTCGTCGATGCCGGCCTTGGGCACGGTGCCGACCAGGGCTCCGGTATACGGATTCAAGACCTCGATCACCCTGTCTCCGCCCACGGGCTTGCCGGCGATGCGCATTTTTTCGTGCAGCACGCGTCCGGCCCGGACGTGGCTGAGGTCGGCCATCATGTTCATGGCAGCGTTGGTTTCATTGGAGATGGTTGAGCGCCAAGTCGAAGGCGTCGAAGTTGCGCCATCGATGGTCCGACGGCAGCGAAGCGGCAGGGCGATTGGCGATCAGGGGCACTCGCTGCTCGGAGACCCCGCCGTGGGAACGCAAAGGCACGTCGAGCCCGGACAGGTCGTGCCTGGCGACGCTCGATCCCAGCACCGTCAGTCGTTCCGACACGATCACTAGGTCGCCTACCCGATCGGGCGGCAATTCAAACCTTGTGCACGCGTTCTCGCGCGAGAGCACCAACTCGACGCCGGCGATCGCGGCAATGCGCTTCGCCGCGTCGCCGATGCGGTCTTCGGGAAGGTACACGGTCGCGAACGATCCGAGCGCGCCGTGATGAACGACGTACGGGTCGGTGATCGGGAGGATGACGCGTGCGAGGCCCTTGCCGAACCAGCCATCGAGCAGGTCCTGCAAGTAGACGATGTTCGGCCGGCCAAAAGCGTCGGTCTTGGCGTTCATGCCGTGGTCCGCGGTAATCACGATCGCCGCACCGCTGGCATCCAGCTGGGCGAGATAGCTATCCATCATGGCGTAGAAGTCGTTGGCGGGCGGCGTACCTGGAGCCGACTTGTGCTGCACGTAGTCGGTGGTCGACAGATACATGATGTCCGGACGTTCGCGCGCCATGAGCTTCACTCCAGCGGCGAAGACGAACTCCGAGAGCGCTGCGCTGTATACCGATGGCACTGGCATGCCCACCAGCGATACGACGTCGTCGATGCCATTGACAGCCAGTGTGGCCTCCTGCGCCTTTTCCGAGGAGAAGCAGATGCCGGCGAGCTTGTGCCCAAGCAGGGAGCGCAGCTTGTCCTTGGCCGTGACCACCGCCGCCTTGGCGCCGGCAGCAGCGAACGCCGCCAGGATGGTGCCGGTGCGCAGATACTTGGCGTCGTTCATCATCACTTCCGCGCCGGCCTCCGCGTCCCAGAAATAGTTGCCGCAGATTCCGTGGACGGAAGGGGGGGTGCCGGTGACGATGGAAAGGTTGTTAGGATTGGTGAACGAAGGCACGACGCAGTCGGCGGTGAGGCAGGTGCCGCGTCCGTTCAGACCCCCGAGAAATGGTGCGGCGCCGGCCTCGATCGCCTGACTGATGTAATCGGGCTCGCAGCCGTCGACGCAGACCACGACCACCGGTCGCTGCGGCCATCGGTATTCGCGGCCATTGACGGTGATCGAGGAGCGTTGCACGACCTAGCGGGTCCTTCTGTCCCGTTGCGGCGCGATGACCGCGAGATGGCGTCGTGGCGCTGCCCCAGGCAAATTCGCGGAGCGGCTGCGATGCATACGTTCCCTGCTCCCCATCACATGCTCGTGAAGCGCCTTGCCCGCGCCGGCGGCGTTACCGGCGGCGATCTTGTTCACGATGTTGCGATGCTCGCGCGTCGATATCGGAAGCGTTCCGCCCTGGGCTAGGGTCTGGCGCCGGAAAAGATTGAGCTCGTTGACCAGCCGCCGGTAGGTCGCGAGCAATTTTCGGTTGCCGGCAAACGTGACCAGGTGCTCGTGAAAATCGAGGTTCAGCGGGTAATAGGCATCGACATCGTCCTGCGCCGCGGCGCGATCCATGCGCTCGACGATCGATCGCAATGCCTTGACTTGCTCCGCGGTCGCGGTGCGCGCGAGGCGCCGCCCGACCCATTCGTCGAGCGCAGCGCGAACCTCGTAGATTTCGTCGGCCTCCTCGATACTGATCTGACGCACGAAGACGCCGCGATTCTTTTCCAGCCGCACCAGACCCGACTCCTCGAGCGCGCGAAATGCTTCGCGGACGGGACCCCGCGAGACACCCAGAAGATCCGCGACCGCGGCTTCGTTCAGCTTGGCGCCGGCGGCAAGGTCACCCGCCAGTATCATGCGCTCCAACTCCTTTTGCACCAGCATCGGCAGCGAGTTCGATCGCACCAGCGCGATCGTCGCAGCGGCAGGTGGGGAAGGTGACGATCTGTTCAATGCGCCCTTGGACATGCTTGCGATTAGACCCTTTGCGGGTGTAGATTGTCAACAATCTGGAAAGGGAAGGCGCCGGCGGGGTCATCATTCATCGTCCCGTCATCGCCGCCGATGCATCATCGATCGCGGCGTCCGGCTCGATATCGTCGGTAGATTCCAGAGCTGCACAGAGGAGTCGGGTGCTCGGTTGCGCAAGTTGCCTGCCGGTGTCGGCCGGCGTAGGATTTTCACCGCTGTAGTCAAACTTCGGGAGAGAAGCATGCATTTCGTGACAGGCAAGGGGTGGGGACGGTATTTCACGACGGTATTCGCGTCGGCAGCGATGTTGTGGGCAGTATCGGCTTCGGCGCAAAAAACAGAACTCTTGGTGTACACCGCGCTCGAAACGGATCAGATCAAGGCGTACGAAGAGGCGTTCTACAAGGCCACCCCCGACGTGTCGATCAAATGGGTGCGCGATTCGACGGGAGTGATCACGGCCAAGCTCCTTGCCGAGAAAGCCAATCCGCAGGCCGACATGGTGGTCGGCGTGTCCGCCTCGAGCATGGCGGTGTTCTCCAACGAAGGCCTGTTGCAGGGCTACGCGCCCAAGGGCTTGGACAAGATCGTGCCGGCGTATCGCGATCCGAAGAATCCGCCGGAATGGGTCGGCATGGACGTCTACGGCGCCGCGGTCTGCTTCAACACCGTCGAGGCGGCGAAGCTCAATCTTCCGAAGCCGGAGAGCTGGAAGGATCTAACCAAGCCCGTGTACAAGGGACGCATCGTCATGCCCAATCCGGCGTCGTCGGGAACCGGCTTTCTGGACGTGACCGGCTGGCTGCAGATGTGGGGCGAGGCAGAGGGCTATAAATTCATGGACGGTTTGCACGAAAACGTCGCGCATTACACCCATTCTGGGTCCAAGCCATGCCGCGAGGCGGGGGCGGGCGAGTTCCCGATCGGCATTTCATTCGAGTATCGCGCGGTCACGACCAAGAAATCCGGCGCGCCGATCGACATCATCTTTCCGTCGGAAGGTCTGGGCTGGGATCTGGAAGCCTCGGGAATCCTCAAGGCGACCAAGAAAGTGGACGCCGCACGCAAGCTGATGGACTGGCTGGCCACACCCGCGGCGATGGAATTGTTTTCCAAGAATTTCGCCGTATTGGCCATTCCCGGCATCGCCAAGCCGCTGGATTTCGTTCCGGCCGACTATGAAAAGCGGCTGGTGAAAAACGACTTCGCGTGGTCGGCGAAGAATCGGGACAAGATTCTCGCTGAATGGACCAAGCGTTACGACGGCAAGTCGGAGCCGAAATAGGCAGGAAGAAAAGCGCGCGCCCCGACCGGGGCGCGTTTTTTTTGGCCGAGCCGGACCCCGTTGCGCCGAAATGAGCCGATGAGCACGTAATGGCCGCAGCTCCGATCGCCACGCCAACGCACGAGCCTTTTTTGACGCTCGAAGGCATCCGCAAGACCTTCGGCCGCTTTACGGCGCTCAAAACCATCGCGTTGGCCGTCGAGCGCGGCGAGCTGGTCACCTTTCTCGGGCCCTCGGGCTGCGGCAAGACGACCCTGCTTCGCATCATCGCCGGGCTGGAGACGCAGGATGCCGGAAGCATCATCCAGGGAGGCCGCGACATTTCGCGCCTTCCCGCCATGAAGCGCGACTACGGCATCGTGTTCCAGTCGTACGCGCTGTTCCCCAATCTCACCATTTTCGACAACGTTGCGTATGGACTCGTGAACCGGCGCAAGGGGCGCGACGAAATCCATCGCCGCGTGGCCGAATTGTTGAAGCTGGTCGGGCTGCCAGACTCGGGCGCGAAATATCCCGGACAACTCTCCGGCGGCCAGCAGCAGAGGATCGCACTCGCTCGCGCGCTGGCCACGGCCCCGGGGCTGCTCCTGCTGGACGAGCCGCTGTCCGCGCTGGACGCGCTCGAGCGGCTGCGCCTGCGCGGCGAGATCCGGGCATTGCAACAACGCCTCGGCGTGACGACGATCATGGTCACCCACGACCAGGAGGAGGCGCTGTCGATGGCGGACAGGGTCGTGGTGATGAACCACGGCGTCATCGAACAGATCGGTACGCCGCAGCAAATCTACCGTGAGCCGGCGAGCGCGTTCGTGGCCGATTTCGTCGGCAAGGTCAACGTGATCAACGCCGTCGCCGAAGACAACAACCGCTTTCGCGTTGGCGCTTTGCTGCTCGATGGCGCGTCGGGTGCCGGCGCGGTCGCCCCCGGGACCAAGGTCAGGCTGTATCTCCGGCCCGAGGACGTTGTCGTCGCCGGTGTCGCCCAGGGACACGCCAACGCCGCACAAGCCAGGGTGACGAAGGTCGAGTTCCTTGGCGCGTTTTGCCATGTGACCGTCGCCATCGTCGACGCCGGCGAGCAGCTGCTGCTGATCAACGTATCGCGTCACAGCATCGATGAGATGAATCTCGCCGAGGGCTCGGCCTTGCGGGTCGGGCTTCCGGCCGACTGCATGCGACTGCTGGCCTGACGACCCGATGAGCACCGCTGCAGTCGATTCCCTCGCGCGAGCCAGCGTGGCCAAAGTCAAACCGATCGCGCATTGGCAGGATCGCCTGGCGCAGGGCTTGCTGCTCGGCGTCTGTGCATTTCTGGTGGTATTCCTGCTCGCGCCGCTCTTCATGATCCTAGTCAAGAGCGTGGAAGACAAAAGCGGAGCTTTCGTCGGTCTGCGGCTGTTCCAGGAATACTTTCAGACGCCCGCGCTGCGGCTGTCGATCCTGCACACGCTCTCGGTTGCGTTGGTGGTCACCGGCGTCACGATTCCGCTGGCGTTCACCTTCGCCTACGCGCTGACCCGAAGCTGCATGCCATTGAAGGGGACGTTCCGGGTGATCGCGCTAACGCCGATTCTGGCGCCGTCGCTGTTGTCGGCGATCTCCTTTATCCAATGGTTCGGCACGCAGGGCGTGCTCAAGTGGATGCTGGGAGGCGCGTCGGTGTACGGTCCCATCGGCATCATCATCAGCTCCATCTACGCGGTGTTTCCGCACGCCCTGATGATCATCCTGACCGCACTCTTGCTCGCCGACGGCCGACTGTACGAAGCGGCGGAATCGCTCGGCACACCGACCCTGCGCAGATTTTTCACCATTACCCTGCCCGGCGCGAAGTACGGCCTGATCAGCGCGGCGATGGTCGTGTTTTCTTATACCGTGAGCGATTTCGGCATACCGAAGGTCATCGGCGGCAACTTCAGCGTGCTGGCGCTGGATATTTTCAAGCAGGTCATCGGCCAGCAGAACTTCAACAAGGGAGCAGTGGTCAGCCTGATACTACTGATCCCGGTGCTGGTGGCGTTCGTCGTCGACTGGATCATGCAAGGCAGGCAACAGGCGCAGTTCTCGTCACGCGCGGTGCCCTACGCTCCCAAAGGCAAGGCAGGGTTCGACGCGCTGATGTTCTGTTACTGCCTGATGATCTGCCTGCTGCTGCTGGCGATTCTGGGCATGGCGATCTACACCTCGTTCATCAAGCTGTGGCCCTACGACAAGTCGTTCAGTCTGCGTCACTACACTTATGGGCTGGTTGACGGGGGCGTCATATCGTCGTTTTTCAACAGCTTGAGAATGGCGCTGCTGACTGCTTTCTTCGGCACGATCCTGATCTTCGGCGGCGCGTATCTCATCGAAAAGACGCGCGGCATGAACGGCATGCGCGCGTTGATCCGCATGCTGGCGGCGATTCCCATGGGCGTTCCGGGGATGGTGCTGGGCCTGGGCTACATCTTCTTCTTCAACCATCCCGACAACCCCCTCAACGGGCTCTATCACGGGATGACCATTCTGGTCGTGGTCACCATCATTCACTACTACACGTCCAGCCACCTGACCGCGGTCACGGCGCTCAAATCGCTCGATAATGAATTCGAAGCCGTGTCGGCGTCGCTCAAGGTGCCGTTCTACAAGACCTTCTTTCGCGTCACCGTGCCGGTATGCCTGCCGGCGATACTCGACATCGCCCGCTATCTTTTTGTCAACGCGATGGTGACCATCTCGGCCGTGGTGTTCCTGTATGCCCCGGACACCCAGCTCGCGTCGCTGGCGATCCTGAATCTCGACGACGCCGGCGAGATCGGGCCCGCCGCCGCCATGGCGACGCTGATCGTGGCCGCGTCGACGACCATGTGCATTCTGTACGCGGTGATCACCCGTCTCCTGCTGACGCGCACGCAGGCGTGGCGTCGCCCGGTTACGATATGATCGGCGTACAAACCCAAAGGAAAGACTCATGAGCAACGTCGACCGCGATCCCATTCTGCTGACCCCCGGTCCGCTGACGACCACGCTGACCACCAAGGCGGCGATGCTGCGTGACTGGGGATCGTGGGACGCGAGCTTCAATGCCGTGACGGCGCGCGTCCGTGAGCGTCTGACCGCGATCATCAACGGCAGCGAAACGCACGTCTGCGTCCCGATGCAGGGCAGCGGCACCTTTTCGGTCGAAGGTGCCGTGAACACGCTGGTGCCGCGCGACGGCCACTTGCTGGTCCTGATCAACGGCGCCTACGGCAAGCGTTTGGCGCGGCTTACCGAAATGATGGGGCGCAGGCTGTCGACTTTCGAGACCGCCGACGATGTGCCGACCACGGCGGCCGACGTCGCACGATTGCTGGACGCCGATGCGTCGATCACCCACGTCGGCCTGATTCACTGTGAGACATCGACCGGCATCCTGAATCCGCTGCCCGAGATTGCCGACGTCGTCGCGCGGCGAGGCAGAAGCCTTATCGTCGACGCCATGAGCTCCTTCGGCGCGATCCCGATCGACGCCAAAAAAATTCCGTTCGACGCGCTCATCGCCGCCTCGGGGAAATGCATCGAAGGCCCGCCAGGGATGGGATTCGTTTTCTTGCGTAGGACAGTGCTCGAGCAGTGTGCCGGGCGCTCGACGTCGCTGGCGCTGGATCTGTACGATCAGTGGACCTATATGGAGCGGACGACGCAATGGCGCTATACGCCGCCCACGCACGTCGTGGTGGCGGTGGACGCCGCGCTGGAGCAGTACATCGCGGCCGGCGGCCAGCCTGCGCGCTACCGGCGCTACGCCGCCAACTGTGAAACGCTGATCTCGGGGATGACCGAAATGGGATTCAAGGCATTCCTGGACGCGCGCATACAGGCGCCGATCATCGTGACCTTCCACGCGCCCGCGGATCCGAAGTACGCGTTCAAACCGTTCTACGACGAAGTCAGAAATCGCGGTTTCATTCTCTATCCGGGCAAGCTCACGCAGCTCGAGACCTTCCGGGTGGGATGTATCGGCGCCATCGGCCCCGAGGAAATGCGCCACGCGGTCAATGCGGTGCGCGACAGTTTGCGCACGCTCGGACTCAGCATAAGAATCGCCGCCGCAAGTAAGCAACCGGTGGCCGCGACCGCCAGGGCGGTATGAGGCACATCGGTTAAGCCGAGCCGCGGTCCGCGAAGGGCATGCTCAGTTCGAGCGAGGGGCAGCGCAGCGCGTCGAGCGCGCGATAGAGGGGCGTATCCGGATCGACGCCGCCCTTGCGCAGCAGAAAATCAAGAATGACGAGGCTCGCGTCTGCGGTGACGACATCGGGCTCGCGATCGTTGGCGATAAGCGCGGCGGCCTCGGAAAGCGAAACCCGCCGATGCTCGACCGCTTCGCCATCCTGATTTGACGGCGTGAAGTCAGCGCGCAACCAGAGGTCGTGCGCGAAGATGATCTCGCGCTGCAGCCCGTCCGGCTGCGCCCGGCAGACGCGCACCGCACCGGCAGCGGTTGCTCTCGCGGCGACATCGGCCGCGATCCCTGCTTCCTCCCATGCCTCGCGCACCATCGTCGCCGCGACAGTACCGCCCGCGGCGACGCCTCCGCCGACCAGATTGTCGAGCATGCCGGGATCGATCGCCTTGCCGGGACTGCGGCGCGCGAGCCACATCGTCGTCGACTCGCCGCGCACCAAGCCGTTGACGTGCGCGGCGTAGGTACGGATGCCGAAAAAGCGCGCCGCGGCGCGCTCGATCAGACAGAGCGGCGATGAACCCAGGTGCGTCGCAATCGCGTACCGTTCGTTGCGCCATGCGCTGAGACGACCTTCGTGGGCGAGGGCATCGACGACGCGATCGAGTGCCGCGGTGCGTGCAGCGACGGTCCTGAGGGACGTGTTGAGCACAAGGGCCGATGCAGGGCCCGAAGTACGCCAATCGAAGACGTCGGCGAACCGCGCGAGCACATCCGCGCGCTCCTCATCGACCCAGCCCACGACATCGTTCTCGATTCGCAGGGGCAGGTAGATTCCACGCGGCGCGGCGAGCTCGAGTGCGAGCCTCTCCAGGATCGCGGGTGCATGTACAATCGGACCGATCTCCACGCGCGGATTGTATTCCCGCTCGCGCCCTTGCCTGCCGACGTTTTAGCCCTTTTCGATCTCGACCATACGCTCCTCACCGGCGACTGCGACGAAGCCTGGGTCGAGTTTCTGATCGAGCGCGGCGTGCTCGATCGGGCATCCTTCGAACGCGCGAACCGACAAGTCGTCGACCGCTACCGGCGCGGTGAGGTCGGCGTGCTGGAATTCACCGAGTTCTACGTCTCTACCCTGGCGCCCCATGCATTGCCGCAGCTCGAAAACTGGCGCGGTGAATACCTGGACCAGAAGATCATGCCGATGATTCCCATCGCGGCGCGCGAGCTTGTCGACAAGCACCGATCCTCGGGCGACCTGATGGTGCTCACCACTGCGGCGAGCCGCTTTCTTACCGACCCCATCGCGCGTGAATTGGGCTTCGAGAACCTGATCGCGAGCGAGCCGGAGATGCATGACGGCCGCTTCACCGGCAGGGTTGCCGGCACGCCGAACATGCGCGAAGGCAAGATCGCGCGACTCGAGGCGTGGCTTGCCGAGCGCAACGATACGCTCGCGCGCTTTCGCCAGAGCTGGTTCTACAGCGACTCGCGCAACGATATTCCACTGCTGTCGCGCGTGACGCATCCGGTCGCGGTCAACGCAGATCCCGCGCTGGCGGCGCTGGCGAGCGAGAAAGGCTGGCCGACGCTTCGAATCCGGTAGAATTCTGTGCTTTTCGGGACGGCTAATGACTGCCCGCGTTATCGATGGTAAGGCGCGCGCCGAGCGCGTGACGGCAGAAATCAAGGTGCAGATCGCGGCGAGAGTCGCGGCGGGCAAGCCACCTCCGGGGCTCGCGGTCGTGCTGGTGGGCGAGCATCCGGCATCGCAGATCTACGTGCGCAACAAGCGCCGCATGACCCAAGCCGTCGGTATGAAGTCCTTCGAGTTCGATTTGCCGGGAACCGTTTCGCAGCACGAGCTGCTGACGCTGATCGAACGCCTCAACGCCGATCCCGCGGTGCACGGTATCCTCGTCCAGCTTCCGCTGCCGAAAGAGATCGATGCCAACGTGGTGACCGAAAGCATCGATGCGCGCAAGGATGTGGACGGCCTGCATCCGTATAACATGGGCATGCTGGTGCTGAAACGGCCCGCGCTTCGTCCCTGCACGCCTCAGGGCTGCATGATGCTCATTCGCGACACGGGAGTTGACCTCGTCGGCAAGCACGCGGTGATCATCGGCCAATCGAACATCGTCGGCCGGCCGATGGCACTCGAGCTTCTGGTGGCGCGTTGCACGGTGACGATCTGCCATTCGGCGACGCGCGATCTGCCCACGATCGTGGGCACCGCGGATATTCTGGTCGCCGCGATGGGCAAGCTCGCGTTCGTGCAAGGCGCGTGGATCAAGCCGGGCGCCATCGTCATCGACGTCGGCACCAACCGCACGCCGGAAGGAAAGCTGTCCGGCGACGTCGATTTCGAATCCGCAAAGGAGCGTGCCGGCTGGATCACGCCGGTGCCGGGTGGCGTCGGACCGATGACCATCGCCATGCTGCTCGCCAATACGCTGCGCGCGGCGCAAGCCATCGACGGCCCTTGACGAGTGAAGAGGGCGCCTCGCGCCCTCCCTCCACCCCGCCAGCTCCGCCAAGTTACTTGGGAGGCGCCGGGAATTGCACGAACGGCGGCGGTGGTTCCTTGTCCGGCGGTACATACGCGGGCGCCGCCTGGCCGCCCGGCCCGAGGTGGCGAATCAGCGCGTAGATGGCTCGAAGGTCGGCGGTGCTCATCTTTTGCACGGCAAACCACGGCATGGGCGGGCGCGTCTGAAGCGTCTTCGCGGTCTTGAGCCACTGTGCCTCGGTGAGATCCTGCATGTACGTGCGCAGGTTCACCGCGTACGTCGTGCCCCACGGGCCGCGCCACCCAAGCTTGTCGCCGGTAAGCCATTGCGCTTCGGGAATCTTGCCAGCGTTCTGCATGTATCCCGGCGTATGACAATCGTTGCATCCGCCGATGTCAACCAGGTAGCGGCCGCGCTCGAGCTGCGCCGCGCTGGCCGGACCGGCAGCCTTTCCCTTATCCGCTGCCTGGACTATCCACGGCGCCGCAGCAACGACGGAGGCCAACATCAAGCGTGCGCAAAGACCTATCCGCATACCTTTCTCTCCTCAAAAATCGAACGTATACCGCGCCGCTATCGCGGTCATTGCAATACATGAGCGTTAGCTCGCCCTCAAGTGCCACGCCTTCGGTCGCGTGAATGTCTCGATGCCGTACGTCCCCAGCGTAACGCCGATCCCCGAATGCCCCACGCCGGACCATGGCAGCCGGGGGCTGACGCGGTCGCAGCAGTTCCAATACACCGATCCCGAGTGCACCTCGCCAAGAATTCGCCTCGCTCTCTTTTCGTCGGTCGTGTAGACGCCGGCGGTAAGCCCGTATTCGGTGTCGTTCATCAGTGCGATCGCTTCGGCGTCGTCGCCGACTTTTTGAATGCCGATGATCGGGCCAAAGCTCTCGTCCTTCATCAACGCCATGCGATGATCGACACCGGCGAACACGGTCGGCTCGAACCAGTTGCCCTTGCCTTTGATGGTACCGCCGCCGGCGAGCAGCGTGGCGCCCTTGCGCTTGGCGTCCGCGACCTGGCGGCGCAAAACTTCCAGCTGAGGCCGGCGGGTCAGCGGGCCGATGTAGCTCGTCTCGTCGAGGGGATCGCCGACCTTGAAACCTTTGACTTCCGACACGAACGCCTTGACAAAAGCGTCGTGGATTTTCTGATGAACGTAGATGCGCTCGACCGAGCAGCACGATTGGCCGGTATTGTAGAAAGCCCCGTCGGCAATGCCCGCCGCGGCGGCTTTGACATCCACGTCGTCGCACACGTAGATGGGATCCTTGCCTCCGAGCTCGAGCTGAACCTTGGCCATTCTGCGGCCGGCCGCCGCGCCAACCTTGGCCCCGGTGGCATATGAGCCGGTAAAGAAAACGCCGTCGACCGGTTGCCGCAACAACGCCGCACCGACCGCCGGCCCACCGATCACGGGAATGAAGACATCGGTCGGCACTCCCGCCTCGTAGAGCATTGCCGCAATGTGCAGGCCGGTCAACGTTGCATATTCCGAGGGCTTGTACAGGACCGCATTGCCGGCGATCAGTGCGGGGATGAAAACATTGCCGCCGACGAAGTAGGGATAGTTCCACGCCGAAATGTTCGCGATCACGCCCAGCGGCTCGTGCGAGACTCGCTCCTCGAGCTTTTGCTTGGCGTCGGCGTGGACCTTTTGGTCGCGCAGGATCCCCGGCGCTTCGGCAACAAAAAAATCGATGCGGCCGAGCAATCCGTTGAGCTCGTTCCGGGACTGGCGGATCGGCTTGCCGACTTCGAGCGTCAGCGTGCGAGCGAGTGTCTCATGCATCTCGGTGATGCGCTTGCGAAACGCGCGAATCGCATCCAGGCGTTTTTTTATGGGGAGAGCCGCCCAGGCGGGCTGCGCGGCGCGGGCACGCGCGTACTTGGCGCGGACGGAAGTCGCGCCGTCCTCGCTGACCTCCGCGATCATCGCCTGGGTGGCGGGATTGAGAATTTTCATGACGCTTTTCGCCCTTACATCGCCGCCGCGAAGAGGCGCTCGAAGTCCTGGCGCGTGCACGGCCGGGGGTTGGTCTGGTGGCAGATGTCATTGATCGCCACCTCGGCCAGCGCGCCGATGTCGGCCTCGGTGACCGGACGCTTGGCTTTATACGCGGACAGCGTCGCCGGTATCGCCAGATCGGCTTTCAGCGCCGCCAGCCAGCCGATAAAGCCCTCGGCGCTCGCCTCCGGCAGGGCGCCCGGAACCGCGGCGCCGACCACGTGCGCCAGCTCCGCCATTTTCGCGATGGCCGAGGACATGTTGAAGCGCATCACGTGGTCGATCATGATGCCGTTGGCGAGGCCGTGATGCAGATCGGCGACGGTCGACAGCGCGTGCGCGCAGGAGTGCACCGCACCCAGGTCCTTCTGAAACGCGATCGCGCCCATCATCGAGCTCATCATCATGTCGGAGCGGGCGGCGATGTTGTGAGGCTCGCGCACCGCCGTCCGCAGCGATCGCGCGGCGATGCGCGCTCCCTCCAGGGCGATGCCGTCGCACAGCGGGTGGTAGGCGGGCGACAAATACGATTCGACATTGTGCGTCAACGCGTCCATGCCGGTGGCCGCGGTGATGTGCGCGGGCAGGTCCAGCGTCAGCTCGGGATCGGCGAAGACCGCCTTGGCGAGCAGCGCCGACGAAAAGATGATTTTCTTGACGTGTGTCGCGTCGTCGGAGATCACGCTCGATCGGCCGACCTCGGATCCCGTCCCCGCGGTGGTCGGCAGCGCGACGAAGTAGGGCAGCTCGCGCTCGATGGCGCGCACCTGCGGATGATCCCACGCGTATTCCAGCACCTCGCCGGGATGCACCGCCATCAGCGCGATCGCCTTGGCGACATCGAGCGCGGCGCCGCCGCCGAGCCCGATCACCGCGTCGGCGCGATGCGCCTTGTACGCGGCGACGCCTTGGTCTACCTGGCTGCGGACGGGATTGCCCCAGATCTCGGAGTAGACGCCGACGTCGAGACCGGGGAGCTCGGCGATGAAACCTTTCAGCATGGGCAGCGGCGCGATCCCGCGGTCGGTGACGATGAGTGGGCGCTTGATGCCTTGCGCCTTCAGATGCTCGGCGACGAGCGCGCGTGCACCGGCGCCGAAATGGATGGTGGTGGGAAAAGCGAAGCGATGGATCATGATGATCGTTCGAGAATGGAAATGTCGCGGCGAGAGGTCCTTGAGCTCCAGGCTCAGGAATTTCCTCCGCCAATTTGCACAAAACGCAGCTCCAGCACGTCGTTGGGCCACTGGGCGACGCTGATGTCCGGACGCATCGCCCACGTCAGCGTTCGCCGGTAGAGCGGAATCATCGGCAGGTCGGCATTCATGATGCGCAGTACCTCGCCGACCTGCTGCCGGCGCTGCGCCGCGTCAGGCTCGACACGTATCGCGTCGATCAGCTTGTCGAGCGCCGGGTTGGCGTAGCGCCCGCCGTTGAACGTGCCGGTGCCGTCGCTCGAGTAGCTGCGGAAGAGCGCATTGAGCGACGGCCACGCGTCGAACAAGGGCGACCAGCCGACCTCGTAAAAACTCGTCGTTGCCTGCGTAAGCTTGGGAAAGAACGTCGCCGTCGGCCAGACCTGGGTGTTGGTCCGGATACCGACTTGCGCAAGCATGCCGGCGACCGCCTGGCACACCGCCGCGCGAAACGCGACGTTGACGCAGTCGAGCGCGACGCTGAATCCGTCGGGATATCCGGCCTCCTTGAGGAGCGCCCGCGCCGCCGCCACGTCATACGGCAGCCGGCGCTCGAGCTCCGGAACGTACCCGTCGACCAGGCGCGAGAAAAACGAGCCGGTCGCGATCGCCTGCCCGCGCAGAACCTTGCTGACGATGGCGTCGATGTCGATCGCCTGGTAAACCGCGCGCCGCACGCGCAGGTCCTTGAACGGGTTCTTCCCCTTCACGTCGCTGAATTGCAGCTCGTCTCGGCTCTGATCGAAACCGAGATACTGCGTTCCGATGTCGGTGGTGTCGGCAAGCTTGAATCGTCCTTCCTGCTTCAGGCGCGCGACGTCCTGGAAGGGGGGATCGATGACGAAGTCGACCTGCCCCGATATCAGCGCCGCCATGCGCGTCGCATCCGACTGGATGACGACGTAGATCGCCTCGTCGACGTTGCCGCGGCGGCCCCACCATTCTGGATGAGCGACCAGCACCGTCTTAGTGTCGGATTCATAGCTCTTGAGCCGGTAGGGCCCGGTGCCGTTGGCGTTGCGAACCGCGTAGGTCTCCTGCTTGGCATTGTAATTCTGCGGCTCGACCACCCCGTGCGCCGCGGACCATGCCTTGCTCATGATGCCGACGTACACGAATTTTTCCGGCAATACGGCATCGGGCGCCGAGAGCAGGAAGTCGACGGTCAGGTCGTCGATCTTGCGCGCGGTCTGTACGCCACGCAGCTGGAAGGTCCGCTGCGAGTTCTTGGTCAGCGCTCGCTCGATCGAGAACACGACGTCGTCCGCGGTGAACGCTGTTCCATCGTGGAACTTGACCCCGGGGCGGAGCTTGAAGCGCCACCGTTTTGGTTCCAGGTGCTGCCATGACACGGCAAGCGCGGGCTCGAGCGCGAAATTGCGGTCGCGGCTCACCAGCGATTCGTAGACCTGGCTGACCACGCGCGAGTGGTACTGCAGCGCGAGCGCGTGCGGGTCCATCGACTGCGGGTCGAACGCGCTTGCCATGCGCAGCGTTTTCGCCGCCAGCGGGAACGCCAGGCAGCCGGCGAGCAGCACGAGGCCGATCGCAGAGCGTGTCTGCGTTCGCATGTGCGACCGCATTCGCGTCCCCACTTGCGTTTTCACTTGCTTCATATGATCTCGAAATAGCGCTTCAATTCCCAATCCGTCACCGCGTCCAGCCACTGCCGCCATTCCCACTCGCGGGTCGCGGCGAAGTGATCGACGAAATCGTCGCCGAACCAGTCGCGGGCGAGCTTCGAGTTCCTGAAAATACGCGTGGTCTCGATCAGCGTGCGCGGCGCACGCGGGATGTCCTCCGCACCTTGATTGGTTCCATGGATGGGCTTGGCGGTAAGCTTCAGATTCCTCTCGATGCCCGAAAGCCCCGCCGCAAGGACCGCCGCAGTCGCAAGATACGGATTGATGTCGGCGCCGGGACAACGCGTTTCCAGCCGCGTCGACTTGGGCGATCCGGCAATGACGCGGAAGCTCGCGGTGCGGTTGTCGAGCCCCCACGTCGGCTTGACTGGCGCCCAGAATCCGTCGACCAGCCGCTTGTAGCTGTTGATCGTCGGCCAGTACATGGGCGCGAATTCCATCAGGCCCGCGACCTGTCCGGCAAGGTAACTCTCGAACATCCGGCTCATGCCGTTCTTGCCCTTGGCATCGTAGAATAGGTTCCTCTTGCCGTCGGACATGCTCTGGTGAATATGGCCCGAGCAGCCGGGGTACTGCGCGCTCCACTTGGCCATGAAGCTCGGCATGATGCCGAATCGCGAGCCGATCTCCTTGGCGCCGGTCTTGAACAGGATCGCCCGGTCCGCGGCCTCCAGAGCCTCGGAAAAAAGAATCGCGACCTCGTAAACGCCGGGCCCGGTCTCTGTGTGCAGGCCCTCGATCGGAATGCCGAACGCGCCCATTTCGACCATGAGCGCCTTGAAGAACTCGCGGTTCTCGTTGGCGCGCAACAGCGAGTAACCGAACATGCCCGGGGTGATGGTCTCCGGGCGCACGTATCCCTTTTCCGCCCACGACTGCGGCGTCTCCGAGAAATTGAACCATTCGAACTCGATCCCGCACATCGGCAGGACACCGAGCTTCTCGGCGCGCTTCAACACCCGTTTCAGAAGTTGGCGCGGGCAGATCGACAGCGGCACCTCCTTGCCGTTCTTCTGACTGATGAACTCGCCGAGGAAAAACGGAACATCGTCGTCCCAGGGCACGTTTCGATAAGTGCCGAGATCGATGCGCGCGACCGCGTCGGGAAAGCCTTTGTGCCAGCCGGTCAGCGTCGCGTTGTCGTAGCACTGATCGTTCATGTCCCAGCCGAAGACGACGTCGCAAAAGCCGAATCCTCCCTCGACCGCGGAAAAGAATTTGTCCTTGTGCAGATACTTGCCGCGCAGCACGCCGTCGATGTCCGACACCGCCACCTTGACCCGGTTGCCGGGCGCGTTGCGAACGGCGTCGAGCACCTTTTGCGGTACGATTTTTTGCGGCATGACGTTCTCCAGGTCGATCGATGTCGCGTGATCGCGCAGTGGCGATTGTAACCTGAGGTAACCACCTCCTAGCGCTGTATAGGAAGATGAAGGGTTCGCGTGTCGGTGGTTAGCGCGGATTCGCGGGCGCTCGCGGCTCGCTGCTCACAACGCTACCTGCGCCCGCGCGGCAGGCTGATGCCTTGCATAGCGCATGGCACAATGGCCGTATGAACGAGCGTCGTGCTTCGTCGGGCATTCGCGATGCACTGGCTGCGCCCACGCAACGCAGTGCATTGGTTTCGCTGCACGCGGCGGTGCTGCTGTTCGGAGTCGCTGGTCTGTTCGGCAAATGGCTCGCGCTGTCACCGGAATTGATCGTGCTCGGCCGGACCGCCATTGCCAGTGTGGCGCTGGCGGCGCTGCTTCGCGTATTGCGCGAGCCATCCGGCGGCTTCGAGTGGAGGCTCGCCGCGGGCGGCGCCGTCCTGGCGCTGCACTGGATCGCTTTCTTTCGCGCGGTGCAGATGTCGAGTGTCGCCGTCGGCCTGCTCGGCTTCGCCAGCTTTCCGCTTTTCGTGCTGATTGTCGAAGCGATGTTCCTGCGACGGCGGCTGCACCTCGCCGACTGGGTCACCGTCGCGCTGGTCACTTCCGGCCTGCCGTTGCTGGTGCCGGAGTTCCGGATCGAAAACCGGGTGGTCCAGGGATTATGTTGGGGATTGCTCTCCGGCCTCATGTTCGCGCTGCTCACGGTCGGCAACCGGGCCCTCGTATCGCGGCGATCTGCGACCGGGGTCGCTCTGTGGCAGAACGCATGTGCCGCCGCCTGCCTTCTGCCGGGGTTTGCCGTGGATCCTGTGCTGCCGACGCCGCGCGACGTCGCATTCCTGATCGTGCTCGGCGTCGTTTGCACCGCACTCGCTCACACCTTGTTCATCCGCAGTATGCGCGTCTTGTCAGCGCATACGGCCAGCGTCATCGCGGCACTGGAACCGGTCTATGGCATTGCACTTGCCTTCGCGCTGTTGGGCGAGGCGCCCGGATGGCGCACACTGATCGGTGCGGCGCTGATCCTCGGCGCGGCGTTGTGGGCGAGCTCGCGCGCAGATCAAGGAAATGAGGGAGCCGGAAAATGAGGGAGCCGGGAAATGGGAGCCGGGAAATAAGCGGGTACCTTAGCGGAATCGGTGAGGCATGGCGCAGGCGGCAACGCTTGTGTAGCATCGCGCCTTCTACATCGCGACGATCGAGATGACCTTGCACATTGGCATGGTGGGACTGGGGCGGATGGGCGGAAACATGGCGAAACGCCTTGCGCGCGGCGGCGTGGCCGTGATCGGCTTTGATCCCGATGCCGATGCGCGGGCGGCGTTCGCGGCCGTCGCGGGCTGCCAGAGCGTGGACAGCCTCGAGGCGATGGTCCATGCGCTGCCGCCCATGCGCGTTGTCTGGCTGATGGTTCCTTCTGGCCACCCGACCGAAGCCACCATCGCAGAGCTCGCGCCGCGCCTACACTCCGAAGACGTGATCGTCGACGGCGGCAACGCGTTTTACAAGGATTCGGTGCGGCGCGCGGTCGATCTCGCCAGCTACGGCGTGCGCTTCGTCGATTGCGGCGTATCGGGCGGCGTGTGGGGGCTGGAGGAAGGTTATGCGCTGATGTTCGGCGGCTCGCCGGCGGCGGCGCGCGAGATCGAGCCCTTCGCCAGGATTCTCGCACCGTCCACGGATTCCGGATGGCTGCACTGCGGTCCCAGCGGATCGGGCCACTTCGTGAAGATGATTCACAACGGTATCGAGTACGGAATGATGCAGGCAGTGGCCGAGGGCTTGGCGCTGCTCAAGGGCAAGGATGAGTTCGAGCTCGACGTCGCCGCGATTGCCGAAATGTGGCGGCACGGCAGCGTGGTGCGCTCGTGGCTGCTCGACCTCACCGCGGACTTTCTGCGCGCGGACGCCGAGTTGGCCGATGTCGCTCCGATCGTCGCCGATTCCGGCGAGGGGCGCTGGACCGCGCTCGAGGCCATCGAGCAGGGCGTTCCGGCGCCGGTAATGTCATTGGCGCTGATCATGCGCTTCGCGAGCCAGGGCAAGGGCGAGTACGCGGATCGGCTGATCGCAATGATGCGCAAGAGCTTCGGCGGCCATAAGGTCGAACGGCTGGCCGAGGGCGGCCACGGGATCGAGCACACGGCCGAGTCGAGCGGCAAAGCGAATCAATCTAAATCGTGATCGTCATCGTCATGGGCGTTTGCGGCTGCGGCAAGAGCACCGTCGGCCAGGCGCTGGCGAATCAGCTTGGCTGGCCGTTTTTCGACGCCGACGATTTTCATCCGCCAGCGAATGTCGCCAAGATGGCCAAGGGCGTTGCGCTGACCGACGAGGATCGCGAACCGTGGCTCGACGGCGTCGCCGCCGAGATGCGCGCGGTCACCCGAAAGGGACACCACGCGGTGCTTGCCTGCTCCGCGCTGAAGGAATCGTACCGGCAACGCATTGCGCGAGGCTTGGAAGACCCGCAGGCAGAAAGTGAGAGCAGCTCGGAGCTGCGCATCGTCTACCTCAAGGGCGACGCGAAGACGATCGAGCCCAGGCTTGCGCTGCGCAGCGGCCACTTTATGCCGGCCTCACTGCTGGCGAGTCAATTTGCCGCGCTGGAGGAGCCCGACCAGGCGATGGTGATCGACATCCGGCAGACGACCGAGGCGCAAGCCGCGCAGATCGCGGCGGCGCTGCGCTCGACCGCATGAGCGAGCGACGCAAGGCGAGGCCCGCAACCAGCGTCGCCCATCTCGGCCGCGATCCGCAAAAGCATCTCGGCGCGATCAACACGCCGGTCTATCGCGCGTCGACGATGCTCTTCGAGAGCGTCGCCGATCTCGAGTCGGCGGAGCGTGGCGAATATCCGGGCATCAGCTACGGCCTGCATGGACTGCCGACCGTCACCGACCTTCAGAGCGCGGTGGCGACCCTCGAAGGAGGCCACGCCGCGCTCGCGGTTCCTTCGGGACTCGCGGCAATCACGCTCGCGCTCCTCGCGGTGACAAAAGCGGGCGACCACGTGCTGGTCACCGACTCGGTCTACGGGCCTGCGCGGCGATTCTGCGACCAGCAGCTCACGCGCTTCGGCGTCGCCGTCACGTACTATGATCCGCTGATGGGGGGCGCCATCGAGCGCGAAATCCGCCCGAACACCAGGGTGGTGTTCGTCGAATCGCCGGGATCGCTTTCGTTCGAGGTCCAGGACCTGCCCGCGATCGCCGCGGCTGCGCACGCGCGCGATGCGCTGGTCATGATCGACAATACGTGGGCGACGCCGTTGGGATTCGCGGCCTTCGTCCACGGCGCCGACATTTCACTGCAGGCCAGCACCAAGTATCTCGGCGGCCATTCGGACGTTATGAACGGGATCATCGTTTGCAATCAGGCGACGTACCCGAGGCTGCACCGGCTATGGACCGACATGGGCGTGTCCGCGAGCAGCGACGATTGTTTCCTTGCGCTGCGTGGCTTGCGAACGCTGGCGGTGCGGCTCGAACGCCACACCCAAAGCGCACTGGCCATCGCAAGGTGGCTGCAACAGCGCGCGGAAGTCGCCGAGGTGATCTTTCCGGCGCTGCCCGGCTCACGCGGCCACGACCTGTGGCTGCGCGATTTCACCGGCGCGTGCGGCCTCTTCGGCGTCGTCCTGCACCCTGTCGCCAAGGCGCGCGTCGACGCCATGCTCGACGGCCTGCGGCTGTTCAAGCTGGGATGGAGCTGGGGCGGTTTCGAGAGCCTGATTATTCCCGCACATCCGGGGCGAATTCGCACCGCCACGCGCTGGGAAGCAGCAGGACCTTATCTGCGGCTGCATGTCGGCCTCGAAGATCCGCAGGATCTCATCGCCGATCTTGAGGATGGTCTTGCGCGTCTCGCCTCCTAGTGTACTGAGTTAATAATTCGTTGAATCATTTATCGACCTTGCTG